>Ga0190284_1000004_pt1 | contig 238353 bp, 182 predicted proteins | sample 48691812_MG_FD_161668 | JGI IMG/M metagenome (GOLD analysis project Ga0190284, IMG submission 161668) | Hydrothermal vent microbial mat bacterial communities from Southern Trench, Guaymas Basin, Mexico - 4869-18-1-2_MG | ecosystem: Environmental > Aquatic > Marine > Hydrothermal vents >... | reverse complement strand
TCAACACCTGACCATAATCTGCACTGATCTGTCGGCCCATATGCGCCTCGCTCTTCACGGTTTCCCCCTCTTGTAGTACATTTTCCCCAACTTCGCGAGAAAAAAATGGACTTTTGCAACAGTCTCTAAATCCCTGGGCTATTGTCTTTCGTCCCTTCGGGACTCCGAGCCGGCTCACGGTAGAACCGGATTGCAATAATATTGGCGAAATGGTATCCAATCCCACTGTTTAGGAATTCTCCCCAATCGCCTACCATCTCCGGGAGCGGCGAGGCCACAACCAGCCTGTCCTCTCGACCGTCCACATGCGCCGCCGCGCTGCTCCAGCCAGGAAAGTCTTCGAGAACCTGAGATTGGGCTGCGGGATCTTGGGGAAAATTCGCGGTTGCAGTTTCGGCCGGCAATCTGGTATACTGGAAAGCTCTGCGCCGATCAACGGTTACGCAGAGCAGAATCGTAAGAAAATCTGTCAAGAGTGAGACCACCGGCATCCGAGCAATGCGGGCTTTGAGCCGGTCTTGAAAGCAGCCAAGCAGCGCTGCTCGGGCTAAGGCCCCTTCTGTGTGCCGTCAGCGCCGATGGATTCATCGACGTAGATGGGATCTCATGAGGGGCTTCGTGAGGTACGTGTCCAGCCTGAAACCAGACAGAGATGAAGAAGGTCGGTTGTTAGGCCGAAGCCGCAGTCAGATCGTCCGGGTTGCGTCCGAGTGATTCAACGTTCAACGTTCAACGAACATCTTAACAAGTATTGGAGCGTGCCATGAGCGGAAAGTATGTTTTCTCATTCGCGGAAGGGGATGGAAAGAACAAACAATTGTTGGGAGGCAAAGGGGCCAACCTGTGCGAGATGACCCAAATGGGCCTCAATGTTCCCCCCGGTTTTGTGATCAGCAACGAAGCCTGTCTGGCTTTTCTGGAATCACCGGACAAGGCCCTTCCCGACGGGCTCATGGACGAAGTGAAGGAGCATATTGAGGCCACCGAGAAGGCCACGGGAAAAGGATTCGGGGATCCCGACAATCCTCTTCTGGTATCTGTTCGGTCCGGGTCGGCCCTGTCCATGCCCGGTATGATGGACACGATTCTGAACCTGGGTCTGAACCCTCAGACACTCCAGGGCATGATCAAGCAGACGAACAACCCTCGTTTCTGTTACGACGCATATCGGCGTTTCATTCAGTTGTTCGCCAAGGTAGCGATAGGGATTCCGGACGAGTACTTCGATGAGACCCTGGAAGCGATCAAGGTAAAATCCGGGGCACTATCCGACGTGGACCTGACCGCAGAGGACCTTCAAGAGATCAGCGATCTGTTTCTACACGTAGTCGAAGAGCAAGCCCTCCGGCCTTTTCCGGAGGATGTTTACGAGCAGCTGACTATTTCGGTCAAAGCGGTGTTCGGCTCCTGGATGGGCAAGCGAGCCGTGGATTACAGGCGTGAATTCAACATTACGTCGGACATGGCCACCGGAACCGCGTGCAGCGTGGTCACGATGGTGTTCGGAAACATGGGGAATGATTCCGGCACAGGCGTCGGTTTTACGAGGGACCCGGGCACAGGCACCAACGAAATGTACGGTGAATACCTGGTGAACGCGCAGGGGGAGGACGTGGTAGCAGGAATCCGAACTCCCAAGCCGCTCCAGGCTATGTCTCAGGAGATGCCCGACCAGTTCGGACAGCTAGAAGAACTACGAGGCAGGTTGGAGAAACATTACCACGAGGTTCAAGACTTCGAGTTCACAATCGAGAAAGGGACCTTGTACTGCCTGCAAACACGACACGGAAAAATGAACGCGACCGCTATGGTTCGCACTTCCGTGGAAATGTTGAACGAGGGCCTCATCACCAAAGAGCAGGCCCTCCTTCGGATCGACCCGGACCACCTGGAACAGATCCTCTATCCTGGACTCGACCCTGATTTTGAGGCCACCCCCCTGGCTCAGGGATTGTCCGCGTCCCCGGGAGCGGCTTCCGGGAAATGCGTGTTCGACGCGGATACTGCGGAAGCCCGGGGCTCGGCCGGCGAGAAAGTCATTCTGGTGCGGGAAGAGACCAAGCCGGAAGACATCCACGGATTCTTTGCTTCTCAGGGAATTCTCACAAGCCGCGGGGGCAAGACTTCTCACGCGGCCGTGGTCGCTCGGGGAATGGGAAAGCCGTGCGTGGCCGGAGCAGGAGACATAAGCGTTGACGTCACCCACAGAGTGGCCACGGTGGGGGACCAGATGATCCATGAAGGTGACGTAATAACCATAGACGGCGCGTCCGGCAATGTGTATCTCGGTGAGATTCCCACAGTGGAGCCCGAGTGGACCTCGGAATTGGATATACTCCTTTCCTGGGCCGACGAATGCGCTCGCCTGGGTGTCAGGGCCAATGCCGACTCGCCCGTAGAGGCGGAACGAGCACGAGGTTACGGCGCAGAGGGCATAGGCCTTTGCCGTACCGAGCGCATGTTCAACGAGCCCGACCGTCTACCCATTGTGGTGGACATGATTCTCGCCGGCACCCTTGAAGACCGCCAGACCGCGCTGGATCGCTTGCTTCCAATACAAAGGTCGGATTTCAAAGGTCTGTTCGAAGCCATGTCTCCGTACCCGGTGACCATAAGGTTGCTCGATCCGCCCATTCACGAGTTTCTCCCGTTTGAGCAAGACCTGGTGCAGCAGATCGAGGATCTCAAGGAACTCAGCCAAGCCGTGAAGAGGGGAAAGAGACTTCTGGAAACCGTCAAGCAGGTCGACCCCCGACTCCACGAGGGTTACGAAAAGGGACTCGACAAGTTGCCGATCAGGATAGCGGATCTTCAACCGGAAACAGTAGAAGAGGCGATCACCAAGAAGAAGTTGATGCTCAGTAGGGCGCGCTCCCTGCGTGAGGTCAACCCCATGCTGGGGCATCGGGGAGTGCGACTTGGTGTGACTAATCCCGAGATCTATACCATGCAGATCCGCGCCATTCTCGAGGCAGCGGCCCAGTGTATCAAGGAAGGTATAAAGACCGAGCCGGAAATCATGATCCCTCAGGTCGTCGCGGTTTCGGAATTGGAATGGATAAAAGCGTATGTGGCCGAAACGCGGAAAGAGGTGGAACGGCAGTACAACGTCAAGCTGGAATTCAAGTTCGGCACAATGATCGAAGCGGTGAGGGCCTGCGTGACCGCTGACAAACTGGCAGAGATCGCGGAGTTCTTCTCATTCGGAACCAACGACCTTACTCAGGCCGTTTTTTCATTCAGCCGTGAAGACGCGGAGAACAAATTCTTGCCGTTCTATCAGGAGAACAGTTTGCTTCCTGCAAACCCCTTTGAGGCGCTGGACGTAGAGGGTGTGGGCGAAATGGTAAAACTTGGTGTGAACTTGGGAAGAAAGGCTCGCCCCGACTTGAAGATAGGCATATGCGGAGAACATGGCGGGCATCCGGCTTCCATCAGTTTCTGCAACGCCGCTGGACTGGACTACGTTTCCTGCTCCGGCCCCAGGGTTCCTATTGCTCGCTTGGCAGCTGCGCACGCAAGCCTCCTTGAGGGTGAGCAAGCCGACGCAGGAGTCGCGGGAAAAAGAAACCTTTGACGGCCCGACAGACTACACGTTGATCGCCCAAACTACCGCCGCGGGCGTGAGCGGCGATCAACGTTCCAAAGAAACTGAACCACGACATTCCCCAAGGTTTCATAGTGAGAGCGGGGCAGATCCTCTCATCGCGTGTGTCATTGCGAGGAGTGAAACGACGAAGCAATCCCCATACCCGGCGCGCAGGAGATTGCTTCGCTGCGCTCGCAATGACATCCGGCCAGTGCCCCCGCGAAAGTGATAGGTTACCCCCCCAAGTCAGTTTTCTGTTGACACGGCGTCGGCCGGTGCTGTATGGAAATGGGCTTGCGGAGGTGAAAAGAATGTTGTTGATGCTTTTAATACTGGCAGTGGCGGCTGCGCTGCTGTGGCTGGCGTTTGGAGATAAACGGGACTGGAGGGGGTTGTAAGGCTTTTCCTATTGACCGAACCGACGAATAGACCGGAAGGAGCGTGCCCACAATGGGTCTGACCTTCCGGTCTTTTTTTGCCGGGACATTCCCCAAGATTTGATGAGTGAATCGAGGTAGAATCCCAGGGTACCCGGCGGTCCTACCGTAAGCCTTCAGTTTCGGCGGGCAGATCCTCTCATCGCGTGCGTCATTGCGAGGAATGAAACGACGAAGCAATCCCCATACCTGGCGCTCAGGAGATTGCTTCGCTGCGCTCGCAATGACATCCGGCCAGTGCCCCGCGTAAGTGATAGGTTTTTGAGAGTCGCGCAACGCATTCTCAAACTAAGCTTCTCGAAGGCAACGCGAAAACTCATCCTGTCAATCGCCCCGCAGCCCCAAAACCACCGCCAAGCGGTTTAGCCCAAGTGAATGGTTACCGTCCTACCTCAATTTATCCTTGACAAACCATCCGTTCTCTATCATTTGGTACCTGTTTTGAAAACCGCGTATGAACGTTTTATGACTATTTTTCAGGAGTCTGCGTAGTGCGGTGGGGTATACTCGTAAATCTGGCGGTGATTCTGGTGGTGAGCGGGTTACTGCTCTTTCTTGTTTTCAGTGCTTCGCTGGAACGAGCCGGGGTTGCCGCGAGAACCCATCAGGCGGGCGTTCTGCTTGATCTCATTGCCCGGCAGTTGACGACCGCGACCACCGAATATGAAATGTGGGAAAGGGTCAGGCTGCTTTGCAAGCGACGAGCCGGCGTAAGGTTTCTTCTGTACGATTCCAAGGGACGAGTACTCGGAGGCTGCGGCGCAGGGGAAGGTCTCGGCGGGCCCGTCCTCTCTGTGCCGGGTCGCCGCATTCAGGTCCTTGGGGGTCACCTGCCCATCGGGATGTTCAAAGAGGCTACGGTCATCATAGATGATACCGGCGAATTTCCGCATGGTGTGCGGTCCATAAGAAGTTACCTCAAAATCCCGCCGACAGTGTTTGAACCATCCCGCAGACTCTTTGCCGCTTATCTTGTTATCACCCAGGCCGCGCTTCTCTTCCTGGGATACTTGCTGTTCCACCGAACCGTCATAGGTCCCATTCGAGAAGTGGCAGGAATCGCGGCCAAGGCGGCCGGAATAGCCGAGACACCGCCGCTGCCCGACACTTTGCGCCTGAAGACCGACATTCAGAGGATTGCATCCAGCCTCAGGGGCATGGTGCTCAAAATCCTGGAAGACCGCGACAAAATGGAGTCCATGATCGAAGAGTTGCGCCGGATCAACCGCGATCTGGAGACCGCGCAGCAGGGCCTCATACGTTCGGAGAAGCTGGCCGGTGTCGGCAGGCTGGCCGCGGGAGTGGCCCATGAGATCGGTAACCCCCTTCAGATAGTCCTGGGCTATGTGGAACTCCTTGATATGGACCAGGACAGCGATACTCGGCGCGATATTCTCTCCCGCATGGATCAGGAACTCAGACGCATCCACACGATCCTGGAGAGGCTCCTGGACTTTGCCAGACCCATGCCCGAGAACGTAGTGGCATCCGACATCAATGAGCTTGTCACGGAATGCGGATCCCTGATGGAAGGCAGGAAAGGCTATCGGAAGATCGAGTTTGAATATGTCCTCGATGCCGACCTTCCCCTGCTGGAGACCGAGCCCGAAAAATTGCGACAAATCCTGGTCAACCTTGTTTTCAACGCGGCCGACTCCATACCCGAATCAGGAGGCAAAATCATCATCAGCACGCGCTCCACCGAACAGGCCCTCGAAATTGCAGTAAAGGATACCGGCGCAGGGATTGCTCAAGAGAACCTGGAAAAGATATTCGACCCGTTCTTCACCACCAAGGAACCGGGGAAAGGGACCGGCCTTGGACTCGCCGTCTGTGCCGGCCTCGTGGAATCCCTTGGAGGCGCCATCAACGTAGAATCAACCCAAGGGCAAGGAACAACAGTGCTGGTCAGTGTTCCAATGGCTCCCGCCGACCCACGGAATTTAAATAGCGCTCCTCAGAAGTAACGTCGGATTTACCTGAAAGTCCCGTGAAAGAACCACTCCTAATTCTTGTCTTCCAGGACTGGGGTTCACGGTGAAGGTGCATAACGGCAATGATGAATAGGGGTTCATCCCTCACCTGATAGAGGATCCCGAAGGGAAAGCAATTTGTGCGACAGCGTCGTGTCCTATTAGAGATAAGGGACCAGGCTTCGGGATACTGAATAATCCGCTCTCTGGTGGCCCGCACCTCTGTAATAGTTCACCGGGCTTGAAGCGGTTCTGCGCCCGGTGAGGATGGAGAGGGAGACTCATCTCCCCCTCCAAACCTCCCCCATACGTAGTTTCAAGGAGTTGTACTTGTCGCGGTGAACGCTTACGCACCTCTTCAGAGAATTCAAGACCAAGCCCCACCGCGGCCGGTTCATACTATTACGACTCTGAAAGGTGAGCCGCGATCAACGTTGGTCGGGCCCTCTCATAGGAACTTACATGCCTGAAATCACAGGCACAACGAAGCATGAAGATATCCGCAAAGTCGTGGTTCCCGGCCGTAGGGGCTACGCATGCGTCGCCGAAATAGTTGGTGCAAGGCGGAGCGTCAGGGTCATCCCGGGTCATCTATTTTCAGGTAAATGTGCGTTCAAAGTGGGGAACGTGGGATTCCTTTCGCTCCCATTTTGGACCACAGTGTACTCGTTTGAATGCGAATCCGTATCAGTAGCCCAGTCCTTTTTTCTCCAGGAGCATCTCCATGAAAGCGTCTACCCGTGTCTGGAACTGGCCCACGGAGAAGTTCTGAGCATCCATGTGGTCCGCGTCGATCACCACTGAAGGGACTCCCAGCTGATCTTCCAGCGCGGCCTTGATGTCCATCTGCCCCAAGGTGATAGGAACGCAGGATTTGTTTCGGTGCAGGATCGCTCCGTCGATGCGGTAGTCTTTGCACGCCTTGATTACCATTTCCATGCGCTTCTTTACGGATACGCACGAGACCAATGGATAAGACTTGAGGCTCTTCAAGGCCAGCGCTTCCAACGGCCGATCAACGTCCAACCTCAGGGACCAGGCAGCGGAATAGGTCTCCGCCACCACCACGCCTCCCATTTTCTCGAAGTAGTTGAACAGCCCCATGTTGTACCAGAGCGGGATATTGTCCCAGAAAAGCCGGATCTTCTCCTGATCTATGACACCTTTTCCCTCGGCGGCCTTCTCTTTCACCTCATCCCTTACTTTGGTGAGGAAGTCCACCGCGATCTGCGTCCCCTGGCGTGTGACCATCACAAACATGATCCCGATCTCCGCCGCGGAGAACGGTGTAGGAATGAAGCGCCTATACGTCATGATTTCATCCCACAGCGCACAGGCCTGGTCCGATAGGACCACCACCTCGCTGAGCCGGTCATAGTCCATTTTGCGACCGGTGACATCGGTCAGGAAGTCGATGAGCCGGTTCATTTCATGGAGAGCGTACTCCATGTGGTACTTTTGAATATCTTCCACTTCCACCTGCGGCAGGTCCGCCGAGAAGACCTTTGCGTCGGGAAAGCGGCGTTCCAACTCGTGGAAAATCTTCATGACCGGAATGCACCCGCCCCCGGGGGTGAGAATGATGTCCGGTTCAGGCAGCCCCCCCAGTGGGGTTCCCTCTTCCTTCATGAGGCCGTGAACGTACCCGATGATATTCCTGAGATAACCGCAGAGGTCGCGGGAGTAACCGAGCCCTTCGGAGACCTCGAAGTTTTGGGGCGTAAGGCCATACGCGGCGCAGATCGGTGACCAATTCTCGGGAAACACCGGTTGAAGATCCATCGCGTAGAAAATCTCAATGGCCCCGTTCATTGGCGGCATCCAGCCGACCGGCCTCCCCTGAGCCTTGGCCGAGGCGCATTCCATGTAGTATTCGCCAACTACGCGGTTCAAATCCTTGGCCGCTTTCAGCCGTTTCCTGGATTTCTTGGTCTTTTCCATCTTGTTCCTCAGCCTTTGGTGGTGCGGAGCGCCCTTACTCAATCATCTCAAGGAACGCCTCCACGCGAGTCCTCAATTGACCTTCATTGATGCCGGTTTCTTCCATCTCTACGGCAATGCTCGGTACTGCCTGAGCTTTGAGTTTCTCAGTCACTGTCGGATGATCGGCCAGATGGGGTGTGCAGAATTTCTGGAACAGAAAGACAACGCCCCTTGCCCTGCTGCGCTCGATCAGATCCAACATCAACGGGATTCGGTCCGACGCCCTGGACCGGGCGGGACAAGGGAATCGATTGATGTACCGATCGATTAAACGTTCCACGGGATCTTCACCTTCTCCGGACGCGGGATGGAAGTTGCGAATGCCCGTGCACAGATCATCAGCTACGATCCGCGCTCCGGATTCCTCAAGGACCTCCAGGATTTTCGGCACCTCAATAAGGCTTCCGGAGACGAAAATCGGCACATTGTCAAGGGCTGGAGGTTCCACGCTCTTCGCTTCAGCAGTCAACTGCTCCAGCATGTCGCGGTAATCCTCAGGAGGAATCACAAAGCCCGCGAGGATGACAACCAGGAAATCTCCCGCAGACAGCGCCAGCTTTCCGTCGTAACGCATATCGTACAGACCCAATATGGAGCGCCGTATCTCGCCATAGAGTTCAAGGGAATCTGCCAGGGCCTCCTCCGTGAATTCCCCACCGACAGCCTCCAGCCTGCCGGCCAGTTCCTCAATGGAAGAGCGGAAGAACCGCCTGGATTCGGGCGAATCATTGTACGGAAGTGGAACCGTGTGGAAAATTTCGCCGTCAATATTCTGTTCCCAGATCTTTACGAGACCGCAAGCCACGTCACAGGTGTATCCCTGAACAATTCCCGAAAGATAGTCATACCCGCCCGTCAATGCTCTCTCAAGAGCAGCCCGCAAGTAAGGGCATATGAAGTTGGGGGTCAGAGAATCGGCCTTTGACACGGATGTCGGGCCGCCTGAGACTCTCACCGGAAGGAACCCTGCCGCGTGGATCATTTCAACAGGAGTGTAAGTACAGAAATATCCCAGTACCTTCTTTCCACGGGCAGACAAACCTCTGAGGCGCTGATCCCGCTCATTCAGGGCATCCGAAAACAGATCGATCGATACAGTCGACATGAGGCTTTTAACTCCATTTGGACGGAATCATCCTAGATTACCCGGAACCGACCCGCCCGGTCAAACAGGGAGGAAGAAAAGAAGAAAGAATGATTAACCACAGAGGCACAGAGCAGAGAGTAAGAATCTTGCTTCTTTCCTCTCTGTGTCTCTGTGGTTCAAATGTCCTTCTTCACTGCGCCGGCAAGCTCACCACAAATCAGTAATGGTTCACCGGGCTTGACCCCGCGGTTTCAAAGGGTCAGGCTTCGGATATCCGATCAAGTACGTGATCGGGATGAGAAATCGCCAGCTCCTTTGTCGTCCGATTTCCCAGACATAACCGGTATCCCGATAAGGTTCAACCAATCTGTGAAGCTCTGACAATGAGTAAGTGCGCAGACAGGACATGACTCCGTCGAACGCCGCCACCAGGGGAATGATCGGAATAAAATACGTGAGGAGAATTCGCGACCACCTGAACGGTCTGATAAAGGGTGTAAAAAGCAGGACAGGGAGCGGAGACAAGCCGAAAAACGCGATGGCCAGCGGTGTCCTCATGGTAAATTCAAACACTCCAATGCCAACCCGTTTTTTCACTGCGTCTGCAAGAATCGCGCTCGCCTGTTCGCTGCGAAAGTGATGGAAGGATGTGAACAGGGTACGAAAGCCGTCCAATTCTTGAGGTATATCAGTTGAATCGATACTGCGAGTATCATAGGTAATTCGCCCATTTGTAAGTCCCGCGACGTGGCGAAACACACTCACGTCCGGACGTTTTTCCGTTAGGCGGACTTCCCTTGGGATCTCCGCGTCTTTGAACATTCGTAAAAGGCGAGGCCATGGGCCGCCGCTTCCGGAGCATAGATCCAATACCTTGCCGTCTCCGGATCGTTTGAGCGCGGTTCGAAGCCAGGGCACGGTCGGGGCGTAGCAGTTGAAGCAGTTGAGCATAAAACGCAAAAAATCCATGACACCCGAACGGATCGCATTTGGACACCAGGATTGATCTGCGATTTCAATGCCATGTATTCGGCGCATCATGTCTCCGGTGGCCTAACAATGGTTAAGCGTTCACCGGGGAGGCCCTTTCTTGCAAGAAAGGGCCCCTCCTGCCCCTAGGCGGGGTTCTTCGAGCGCGTACCTCGGTTCCTTCATGGGTCCCATATAGGTATGGATGTTAGAGGCTGCGCGATCGGTTTCCTCAGATCCCACCTCGGCAAATCGGATTCGCGTTCAAAGCGGCTCGACAGCCGAGTAAGTATCCACAATGGAATCCTCAGAAGCCGCATGCTGCTGCCCGTTCTCAGACCCAAAAACCGGATGGTGGTTATCCCCGACAAAAAAGAGGTTAGCCCAAGAAGGCTAACCCGGCGGTTTCTTTGGCACGCCCGGCAGGACTCGAACCTGCGACCTACGGATTAGAAGTCCGTTGCTCTATCCAGCTGAGCTACGGGCGCATTGTCGGAGCCGGGGCAAGGCATTCTTCCATGCCCCAAGGGCTTCCAACGAGGCAGTAGACATTCATACATGTGGCGTGAGATTCTGTCAACACCGGCAGAAAAAAGGAAACCAAGCCTGGAACCCGGAATTACTGGTTCAGCGAAGAGAGCCGCTGCGTGGAGAGTGCTTTCCAGATGCCGCGGCGATTCCTTTTCGCCTCATTTTCCAATCGTTTGTACTCAACATAGGTTACATGAACGTAGTCACGGGTAACAAATCCCAAACCTCTTCTGATTATTTCTCCGTTCACGTCCAATTGCTGATCCCGGAAATTGGGCGCTACCAGATAGACGAGCAGCCGTCTCTTTTCATCGAATCGATTCCATTTCCTGGCCCAAACTTCCAGTAACCTGCTCCTCAGAAGCGATCTGACATAATTCCTCGACTCATTCCAGATATCATTGCTTTCAATGTAGTGGCGTATGCCGGCGTCCAGGGTCCTGATTCGGTCCCGATTGCGGGGAGACCCTACACCAAGTAGACGAACATGGACGACCCTTCCCCGTTTCTTCAGTCTTAGCTTGATAATATTGGGAGAATAGACTTCCAAGACCTCTGCCCGGTCGTAGAGCCCATACCTGGGACTCTGGGCACTTGAGGATTCACCCATACATAGAACGATTGCCCATACCGCAATCGTGAACACAACGACTCTGATCACAAACGTTCCTCCCTCCGCATCTTCCCCCCTCAGGCCTCCTCCGAGGCCTGAGGACAAAAAACAAGGTCATCCCAGCTTCACATTTGAGAACTGAGATTCCCAAATAGTAACTATGGCATACCGATTATTGCGAATCAAGAGGATTTTTGTTTGTGAGTCAGTTTGAAGAAATCTGACCCCTAGCGTCCGTCCTTCCGAGTGGTACATTCTTGTCATGACGAAGGAACTGAAGAACAAGAATCGGCCAAGAGTGGCTAAGAGCACTCCAAAGCAACTCTCAACGTCGTTGACGCCGTTGCCGCGGCGGGACGGATTTTCGTACAGGAGAGAAGATATTGGCGCGCCGGTGGTTAGGCATTCACTGTTTCACGGTGAATCTGGTAATCCTTTGGGGGTTCGGTCTTATAGGTTGGCACCAGCACCTTGGTCACCCATGCAGTAAACGCCACGTTGATCTTCTCTATCGCTTCGGGCCAGTCACCATCGTAGTTTGTTTCTTCCAGGTTCTTGATAGTCTCCACCGGCAGTCCCGAGAACTCAGCAAGGTCGCCATGGGTCATGCGGAGCTTTTCCCGAATATCGTAAATTTGCTGGGCGAGTCCGACTTGGATTCCCAAGTCACGGAAGTATGCTTCCTGTTCCGGATCACCTTTGATGTATCGGTTGTAGGCCCACTCAACCGCATCATTACTTAGTTTCTTATTTTCCATCTCATGGCTCCCAGTAATAGGTATGAGATTCTGGATCTCTTTCAAATTTCGTCGATAATCTCAGGGCCTTGTCGATTTCCCGTGGAGGCACTTCGTCCTCGTGTTTGGTGATTCCGCGAGTCACCACCGCTCGTTCTCTTTCATGAAAGAAGTATAGCATACGGTAGGTCTCAAAACTGAACGAGACTCGAAGCTCATAGATCCCGTCCCTGAGTAGAGCTGCTATCGGTCTTCGCAGATCATGGCCATGATCCCTGGGTAAAGTGAGCCACTTGATACATTTGGTCCTATGCTTCGGTTGTGACCGAAGATCCTCAAGCCACTCGTTCATCGGAACAGTTTCGTCATCTTCTCTACAGAATATGACCCGCACAGGCGGCAATGGTTCATCCTCCGCCTCTTTTTATCTATGATATTGGGGAAATAGTCAAGCGGGGGCACTATACGATATGCCTCGAATCCCTTATCCACTCCACCCGAGCAGACCGCGGGCAAGGACAGGGCGCTGAGAAGGATCACGAGAGTAGCGGTCGCCGTGGTGGGTAATGGCGGGGGGCGTCAAGTGGGACTCTGCGCAACTTGTGTGCCGAACCCCTCGATGCCGCAATTGAAAGTGACCCACTACCGGATTTTTTGTGGAGAACTGCGCCATTCACTTTAGCAGGGCAGACCTACACATCGATCTTGTCATTGCGAAAAGCTAAACAACGAGAACCATCCCCGCATTCCCGCGCACGCCGATGTCCCGAGCTGAATTCCGGTTTCTCCTTGGCCGCGGTGAACGCTTATATTTGCGGTTGGTCAGCGCTTCTTTCCGTTGACGGCTTCCTTCAAAGCCTTTGACGCATAGAATCTCGGAACCTCCATCGATGGGATGGACATCTTCCGGCCCGTCCTCGGGTTAACTCCAGCGCGGGCCTTTTTCTCCAACACTCTGAAGGTCCCCAGATTGGAAATCTTGATTTTCCCCTCACCCTGTTTCAAAGTGTCCTGAATCGTCCCCACCAGCGTGTCCAGGACCACTGTGGCCGCTTTCTTGGTAATGTCGGCTTGGCCCGCAATAAAGCCTACGATTTCCGGTTTTGTCATGTCATTCTTCCTCCTGTTCGTGAAGTTAAGTGCCCCCCGGCAGAGCCGGGACTTACCTGTTTGCTGGTTACACGATTACGTACGATGCTCCAAAGACCGGCTCCGTGCAGTATTTGAACCTGCCATCGGAATTCCGCGCCGGCCCGCCAAGATTGAACCGGGCCAGAGGCCTCAGGCCCAGGCAATGAAGCGTCGGGCGGAAGCTTCAGCCTGTGCTCGTACCGAACATCGTTCTTCATCTGACGCAAGGACATTGCCCCACTCTAACCGGACTAACGCGAGCCTTGTTCGCGGAGCGGGAACTCGTGATTATTGGAATTCAGATCCCCATACAATCTAGTAGCAAGATCAGCGCCAAAATGATCGAGCTTGCGGCAAGGCCGATCAAGTTTGTGGCTGGAAGAATTTCCACTCATGGCACGGTATTTGCCCGTCCGCGTTTCGTCCACTTGCTTGACGATAGTGTCGGCAAAGTTTACACCTCCCGGGAGTCGTCCGCAGCGCGGGTGAAGTTGTTGCGCGCGTTGTCTGAAGATGGTATACGCTCAATGGGGTCCGCGGGAGAGCATCCGACCGTGATGCGGTTTCAGAGCCGGGTTGGGCCGGACTTGAAGACGGTCGTTTTGACGGGTGACCAGGGCGAGGGAGAAAGCGCATGGACAAAATTGTTATCCGGGGCGGAACCCCGTTGAAGGGGACCGTTGAGGTGAGCGGGGCCAAGAACTCTGCGTTGCCGCTCATGTGTGCTTCCTTGCTCACGAGCGACGAGATGACTTTCGACAGGTTTCCTGCGTTGAGAGACATAAGGACTGCAAAGCAGCTTCTGCTTCATCTTGGGGCTCAGCTGGATGACTTCAAGAGTGGTACCCTGAGGATCAAGGCACGCGAAATCACCGAACACACTGCGCCGTACGAGCTTGTGAAGACCATGAGGGCCTCGGTCCTGGTATTGGGACCTCTTATGGCTCGGGAAGGCAGGGCCGATGTAAGCCTTCCGGGTGGTTGCGCCATAGGCGCGCGGCCCATCGACCAGCACCTCAGAGGACTGGAAGCCATGGGCGCGTCTATTGAACTGGATAAGGGGTACGTACTGGCCCGCGCCCGGAGACTCAAGGCCGCTGACTTCACCTTTGATCTTAAAACGGTCACCGGGACGGAGAACCTCATGATGGCCGCGTCCCTGGCCCGCGGGACCACGATCCTCCGAAACTGCGCTGTGGAACCGGAAGTCACCGAACTTGCCCAAGTGATCAACGGGATGGGTGGGAGCGTGCAGGGCGCGGGGACCGACAGCATAGTCATTGAAGGCAAAGATAAGCTGACCGGATTGGCGCACACGGTCGTGCCGGATCGCATAGAGGCCGGCACTCATCTCATAGCGGGCGCGATAACCCAAGGAGACGTTCTTGTGCGAGGGTGCGTGCCCGAACATCTCGGTTCGTTACTGGAGAAACTGGATCAAGCAGGCCTGAAACTGGAGATTGACAAGGATCAGGTCAGGGTGACATCCAACGGTCGGGTAAAAAGCCGAGATGCGGAGACTCATCCGTACCCGGGATTTGCCACGGACTTTCAGGCACAGTACATGGCCCTGATGGCGTTGGGAGACTCCCGATGCCGGATCGTCGAGAATGTTTTCGAGAACCGTTTCATGCACGTTCAGGAGATGGTGCGCATGGGCGCCCGGATACGGGTCACGGGACGAACAGCCGACGTTGAGGGCGTGGACGAGCTTTGCGGGGCACACGTTCAGGCCACCGACCTCCGGGCCAGCGCATCGCTGATCCTGGCCGGCCTGGCCGCGAAGGGTACCACTGAGATCCACCGGGTCTATCACCTGGATCGGGGATACGAACGCATCGAGGAGAAACTAATCGGCCTCGGGGCTGATGTGGTGCGGGAAAAGGACGAAATGGTATGAGAACTGCCAAGAAGCGGCGTAAAACTAGTGAGACCGACATTCAGATTAGTCTCAACCTGGACGGGGCCGGAAAGAACGAAATCAAGACCGGCATAGGGTTCTTCGACCATATGCTCAATCACGTGGCCTTCCACGGACATCTGGACATGGAGATCAGCGCATCCGGTGATCTTCATGTGGACGATCATCACACGGTGGAGGATGTGGGCATCTGCCTGGGCGATGCTTTCAGGGAGGCCCTGGGCGAAAAGAAAGGTATCCGACGATACGGATCTGCCACGGTGCCCATGGATGAAGCACTGGCATCGGTGGCTATCGACATTTCGGGAAGGCCCTTCCTGGTGTATACCAATCCACTGGCGGACCGTGCCGCCGGTCAATTCAGCCTCGATGAGGTGCCGGTCTTTCTTCAGGCCTTCGCGGACCGGGCCGGGATCACGTTGCACGCCACGGTTCACACGGCCGAGAATCCCCACCACGCAGCTGAAGCGCTCTTCAAGGCCCTTGGGAGGGCCATGAGGGAAGCTGTGAAAAAGGATCCAACGGTCAATGGAGTTCCTTCCACCAAGGGAAAGCTCGAATGACCGGCGGGGAGATGGGTCAGTCGTCCCCCGGTAGAAGGCCATTGTCGAGGTTTTCATGATTGTTGTTGTTGATTATGGAATGGGCAACCTGAGAAGCGTGCAAAAGGGATTTGAAAAGGTCGGCGGCAATGCCGTGATTTCACGTGATCCCGTGGAGATCGAGCGCGCCGATCGGCTGGTGCTGCCGGGAGTAGGGGCTTTCCCTGAGTGCATGAGGAACCTCACGCGGCTTGACCTGGTTGAGCCGATCCTCGAGTTCATCGAATCCGGGCGCCCGTTCCTGGGAATATGCCTCGGGCTGCAGCTCCTCTTCGACGAATCGGAAGAATTCGGAGGGCATGACGGATTCGGGGTGATCCCCGGAAAGGTGAGGGAATTCGACCGGAACATGGGGCTGAAGATCCCTCACATGGGATGGAACCAGGTCTCTTTTGCTAAAGAAGTCCCGATATTTCGTGGCATCGAAGAAGGCTCATTTTTCTATTTTGTGCATTCCTTCTACGTAGACCCCGATGATCCCACGGACATAGCCGCAGAAACCGAGTACGGGATCAAGTTCACCTGCGCGGCGGTTCGGGACAATATCTTTGCGACCCAGTTCCACCCGGAAAAGAGCCAGGACCTCGGCCTGAAAATACTGAAGAATTTTGCCAACCTGTAGACAGCCGACACACAATTCGACCGGGCCCTCGCTCTCTTGACGGGTGCGCGCTATTTACCGAGATTTGTCCGAGGCCGGTTCCCGGAGGGCGTGGGTCCGAGCGGTCGCCTCCCCTACATGGAATAGACGCTAACTTACCGGTGGAATCCAACGCGTCCCGGAGGGACGCACAGATAGTAGGCCGGCAATTTGTTGCCGGTTTCACGCGGACGTACAAAAACCATGAGTCCCGGAAGGACGACTGAAATCCGACACGCGGAGAAAGAATTTCAGTCGTCCCTCCGGGACTCGGGATCTGCGTTGTAAGGACAGGTACCCCGGAATGAATTCCGGGGCTACTATCAGGAGTCCCTCCGGGACTCGCGGTCTCTTGACCAGGTTAGCGCCCATGGCGGGAAACTGGCCGCCTATGAAAAGGGGGGTGAGGGAAATTCACTCCATTCACTTTCCCAGGTCAGGATTGAGGCTGTTGAAGAGAGCGATCTGCTCTTTGATGGAGAGTCGAGGGGGCCCGGGGCATGCGCAGCCGGATCTGCACGATCTGCACCTGGTTTCCGAGCAGCCCTGGCACATCTTGCAGTCGGGACACTGATGCTTCCCGGTCAATTGTTTGTTTGAAACTGATTGCTCCATTTCCTATTCTTTGTTAAATTAACCTCTTTTTTAAGTATGTCAAATCAGCAAGGAGTCCGTTCGATTACCGGCGTGCCCTGGGCGGCCGGGTCAGAATGGACCCGACTTGGATGGTGCAGTCATGACTACAAATTCCGTTCATGAAACAGACATTGGATCTCTGCCGCTTGTGGGCCGAGGCAAGGTTCGGGACATCTACGACCTCGAGGACAGGCTCCTCATCGTTGCTACCGATCGGCTTTCAGCGTTCGACGTGATCCTCCCGGATCCCATTCCTGACAAAGGACGGGTTCTCAACACCCTGACCATTTTCTGGATGAACCGCGTCCGGGATCTAGTGGCCAATCACCTGGTCACCGCGGATACGGCCGAGTACCCGGAAGAATGCGCGCGGTTCGCGGACATGCTTCAAGGCCGAAGCATGATCGTTCGCAAGGCCGAACCATTCCCGGTGGAATGCGTGGCCAGGGGCTATATCATCGGAAGCGGCTGGAAGGATTACCAGAAGACCGGCAAGATTTGCGGCATCGAACTCCCGGAGGGATTGAAACAGGCTGAAAAGCTGTCTGAGCCGATTTTCACCCCCGCTTCAAAGGCCGAAATCGGTGACCATGATGAAAACATCTCATTTGATCGGGTCATAGATCTCTTGGGTAAGGAGATGGCCCACTGGTTGCGGGACAAGACTATCGAGCTTTTTCTCCACGGTTCACAATGGGCTGAGGAGCGCGGGATTATCATAGCCGACACCAAATTCGAGTTCGGTCTAATTGACGGAGTCCCGTACCTCATAGACGAGATAATGACACCCGATTCTTCCCGGTTTTGGCCCGCTGATCAGTACCGGACAGGCATTTCACCGCCTTCGCTGGACAAGCAATTCGTCCGGGACTACCTGGAGGGCCTGGACTGGGACAAAACCCCACCGGCCCCGTCCCTCCCCGCGGAGATCATCTCCAAGACGAGAGACAAGTACCGGGAGATCTACCGAATCCTTGTGGGAGAGGATATCTGATACGGATTCGCCTTTTCAAGAGTAATCTGGGGGAATCACGCCACGGCGTGATAGAAGCCGAGGTTTCCAACAGAATGGCGGACTGGAAAGTCCGCCCCACATTTGCGGCTCCGCATGAGTAGTTCTGTAGCCGTGGCGCAGGCTTTCCAGCCTGCGATCAGCTTTCAAAATTGCTGGGTTGTCCGTGCGTACGGCTCGACGCGGCAGACATGTACGAGGAGACCTCATTCATGATCCGGATCATGTTTGTGCGATCCTTTGAGAGGTAGGATGCGGTGATTTCTTGTACGGCCTGAAGAAAATGGTCGGCCACCTCGGGAGTGGCGGGATTGTGTAACGCTATGTCTGCGTACAGCTCCGGGCTCTGATCCATTTGATGTCTCAACATCTCGACCAATTGACCGAACCACGGGCCGGAGCTTGGCAGGTCGGCCGCGAGATCAAAATCGAGTGACATGAGGCTCCGACCGAGACACAGGAGCAGCATATGCCGCAACACCTGGACGGTTCCCATCAGTCGATCGTGCTCATCAGGTTCGATTTCAACAACCCGGGCGCCTTGATCGGCCAGGAACACTTTGAGCCAATCTATCCATTGGTTTGACCTTGCGGGACACACGAACACCACCTGTTTGTCGAGCGACGCGGTTGATGGGCCGAACAGCGGATGGGTCCCGACAACCTCACCTCTGCAATGTTGGAGCATAGCTTTCACCGGCGCGTCCTTGATCGAAGCGATATCCATGACCAAACCGTTTTCGCGGGTGAATGGACCGAGCTCCCGGATAACTCCTTCCACCGCGGGTATGGGAACCGCCAGAAGAATCACATCGTTTGCAGCTATCGACTCCCATGAGATGGGGCCGTCCACCGTATCCGCGACCTCCACCGGATAACCGGCCTCGGTGAAGAATCGCGCCATAGCCCTTCCCATGCTGCCGAACCCGCCGATGATGCCGATGCTCTTGGGTTTCATGTGTGGGGCCTCCATTAGAATGTCGTTCATTGAAAAGCGGGGGACTGCAATGTCCACCACGTGCCTGCATTGACCGGCTATCCAAGAGGGCGACGCATGCGTCGCCCCTACGCCCTTAACCCAGCAGTATGGCAGACATTTTTATGCTCTCCTGTGCCTCGACTCTTTTGAGGCATGACCGTTCCTATAAAAGTCCCTTTGTCTTCAGCACAGCTTTCGGGTCGACGTATGGGGTGGTTTGGAGGGGAGATGAGTCTCCCCTCCAAATTATTGCGCAGCGTGCGCGCTCTTCCCACCCTAGTCCGAGGCGAAGCCACGGACCACCGAACAGCGGAAAAGACTTTCATGTTTCGTCATGCCTCCATTTTCAGGCATGTAAGTTGCTATCATCCGCCTGCTCGTGCTCGAGATAGATCCGGGGGTTCCGTGGCCGCTGGATCCGAACAATGGATCTCCCCGGGTTCGGACCGTTTGCCCACGAGTTCTCCGACCGGATACGATCCTAGTATCTTGAGACGGCTGACACGTTCCTTGAGTTGGTCCAATGCGCTCCTCATATGCTCGTCGGAAGGGTGGCCTTCCAGGTCCAGAAAAAAGACGTATTCCCAGGGGGTTTCCTTTGAGGGCCTCGATTCGATGCGGGAGATGTTTATCCCCTGTTCCGCAAATGGCGTAAGAGCCATGCGGAGGGCCCCGGGGCGGTGTAGCGCAGCGAACAAAAGTGACGTCTTGTCCCGGCCGGTTCCGGGCGGTTCCTGCCGGCCGACAACCACGAAACGAGTAAGATTCACGGTCAGATCCTGGATGTCGCGGGCCAACACGTTCAATCCGTGCAGTCCTGCGAGCATTTCACTTCCTATTGCCGCGGTCCCGTCTTTTTCCGCGGCTGCTTGCGCGCCCGCGGCTGTGCTGGACACCTGGACCAGGGCAGTGCCGGGCAATTTTCGGGACAACCAGTCTCCGCACTGAGCCAGAGCCTGCGGATGAGAGAGCACTTGCCTGATGCCACTGAGATCCTGTTCGCAGGACATGAGCGAGTGAGATATTCGCAGGAAGATCTCCCCGCAGATTTTGAGTTCGGATACGGCCAGCTGATCCAGAGTGAGGCCCACCGCGCCCTCGGTGGAATTCTCCACCGGGACCACTCCGAAGTCAGCGTGGCCGTTTTCCACTGTCTTGAACACATCCCTTATGGAATCGACCGGCTTGAAATTGCACGATCCGCCGAAATACTCCAACCCGGCCTGATGGGTGAACGTGGCTTCCGGTCCCAGAAATGAGACATTGGTCGGGCCCTGAAGAGCGCGGCACGCAGAAATTATCTCAATATAGATTCGCCGGAGCGCGGAGTCGGGCAGAGGTCCCATGTTTTGGGCTGAAAGAGCCTGCATCAAAGCCCTTTCCCGAAATGCGTCGTACACGGGCATGCCCTTCGAGCGTTTCAGACGACCTATCTCATCCGCGCTCACCGCTCGCTCGGTCAGGAGTTGCACTATTTGGTGATCGAGCCGATCTATGCGATCCCTTAATTGGAGTATTTTGTCTTCGGCCATTGTCTATCCTTTTACACCAATGCGCTTTCAAAGAGGGAACATATGGCTCAAGTCCGGAAGGGAAAAATCCCCCCTGCCCCCCTTTGCTAAAGGGGGGTGGTGCCGGTCCCCCCCTTTGAAAAAGGGGGGTTAGGGGGGATTTTGAGACTCGGTCCTTCACCTGTACACTGTACTTCTTTGAACGCAACTTGGTATCACTCTCTTGATTGCGCATTGGTATTACACCTCACGATTGAACAGGGGCGCCATAATCCGCAGATCGTTCATCAGGTGTCGGAAATCCTCGGGCCCCAGGGATTGATCGCCGTCACAAAGGGCCTTTTCCGGGTCACAATGGACCTCCACCATTATGCCGTCAGCGCCCACCGCCAGAGCGGCTTTTGCCAATGGGCTGACATACCGGGAGATACCCACAGCGTGGCTCGGATCAACGATCACCGGCAGATGGGTCCTTTCCTTCAGAACAAGCACCGCGCTGAGATCCAGGGTGTTTCGGGTTGAGGTCTCGAATGTGCGTATGCCTCGTTCACACAGGATTACCTCGCTGTTCCCCGATGCCAGGATGTACTCGGCAGACATGAGGAACTCATCCACGGTGGTCATAAGACCTCTCTTGAGGAGCACAGGCTTTCGGGCCTTGCCCAGATTCTTGAGAAGCGAGAAGTTCTGGCTGTTTCTCGTTCCCACTTGCAGGATGTCGGCGTACGACTCGACCAGGGGGATGTCACTGGAATCCATGACCTCAGTCACTATCGGCAGTCCGCTGACTTTTCGGGCCTTGTCCAGCAGCCTCAGTCCCTCCTCCTCCAGGCCTTGGAAACTGTACGGAGAAGACCTCGGCTTGAAAGCGCCGCCTCTAAGGATGTTCGCGCCCGAATCCTTGACGATCCCGGCCGTGGAGAGCAACTGATGCTCGTCCTCCACGGAACAGGGTCCCGCGATAACCACGAATTTCGGGTCTCCGATAAGGGCTTCGCGCACACGAATGGCCGTCGAATCTTGGTGCGCTACGCGGCTGGCCAACCGGTACGGCGGCAGTTCCTGTCGGTCAATCGGTAGGCCGACGATTCCCGGCGGGGTCTGGGGTTCGCTAATCACTGCACAATTCGCGTTCATTTTCTTCTCCTCCTTCTGCCAAAAAGAAAAGGCCAAGGGATCTGCCCATGACCTTTTCCGAAAAACAAAAAAGCCATGAGCGTCTGCCCATGGCCCTGTTTGAACTCAGCTTATCTTAATCTACGCTTCATCCTCCTCGGGCGCACGGGCAGACGTGAAATAGAAATAGTAATAGCTAAAAAAACGTTCCGTCGTGTCCGTATGCTTGGTCCGTGGATTCATGTCGCGTAATCCTCTCAACTCAGTCTCTCACAATTACAGCAACCGGAACGCCCTGTCAACAAAAAAATTTCGGTCGAGGTAGCCATTCAGTCATTTGGGGGACCGGCAGGATGTCATTGCGACTCCGGGCTTGAACCGGAGGAAGCAATCTCCTGCGCGCCAAATATGGGGATTGCTTCGTCGTTTCACTCCTCGCAATGACACACGCGATGAGACGATCTGCCCCGCGAAACTGAAGGCTTTCGGTCGAGTGCAAGATGTCGCACAAGAAACACGCGTCAACCTGCTCGCCCCTTCCTTTCAAACCAGAGCAGGGCCAGCGCGTAGGATTCGGCGCCGAAACCGGATATGGAACCCGCGCACACGTCGGCCAGAAGCGAAGTCCAACGGAATTCTTCCCTGGCCTGTGGATTGGTGAGATGAACCTCCACTACCGGGATGCCAATGCCGGCTACCGCATCCCGTAGCGCGACACTGGTATGGGTGTACGCTCCGCCGTTCAGGATGACGCCGTCCGCGCTGTTCCCGGCTTGCTGGAGCGCGTCCACCAGTTCCCCTTCAATATTCGACTGGAAACAGTGGACCCCGATCCCAATCTCTTTGCCTTGTCGTTTCAGAGACTCCTCGATTTGGGCAAGAGTCTTGCCGCCGTACATCTCAGGTTCTCGTTGTCCCAGCAGGTTCAGGTTGGGTCCGTTTATTACCGTGATCTTCATGGAGTGCCTCTTGTTGCGGCAGTCTGTTCCAGCATAGCGTCGGCCAGTACCAGCGCGGCCATTGCCTCGGCCACAGGCGCAATCCGGGGGCAGAGGCATGGATCATGTCGCCCCTTGACACGGATGGTCTGCTTGCGGCCGTGGATGTCTATGGTTGACTGGGGCTTGGATATGGAAGGCGTCGGCTTCACCGCCAGGCGCATGACAATGGGCTCTCCGTTGGATATGCCGCCCAAAATGCCCCCGGAAAAGTTGGTCTCAAAGCCGTCCGGACCGATGGGGTCATTTACAGCGGAACCATAAGTCTCTGCCAGTTGGAAACCGCTCCCGAACTCCACACCCTTGACCGCGCCGATGGAGACCATTGCACCGGCCAACACAGCGTCGAGCTTGTGGAACACCGGGTCTCCCAATCCAGGGGGTACGCCCGTGGCCTCAACCTCGATCACGCCTCCGATGGAATCTCCCGCCGCGCTGACCCTGCTGACCAGTTCTTCCATATCAGGGGCCATGACGGGATCAGGGCAGCGCAGGGGATGACGTTCCGCAAATTCGAGATCGAGGCGCCTGGTTACCAGACTTCCAATGCTCACAGTATAGGCGAAGATCCTGATGCCGTGGAGTTCCAAGAAAGCCTTGGCCACCGCGCCCGCTGCTACTCGACCCACTGTCTCCCGCCCCGAGGCCCTTCCGCCTCCGGGCTGAGGGGGCAGGCCGTACTTTTTGAAGTAAGTGTAATCAGCGTGGCCCGGACGAAAAAGTTCACGCGTCTTGTCGTAGTCCTCGGATCTCGCGTCACGGTTGCGAATCAGCAGGCCGATGGGTGAACCCAGGGTCCAGCCGTCCACAATGCCTGAAAGGACTTCCACTTCATCCGGTTCCTGCCGTTGTGACACGAAGCGCGACTTTCCCGGACGACGCTTATCAAGCTCCCGCTGTATCCGAGCCGCGTCAACCGCGACTCCCGCGGGCACGCCGTCAACAACCACGCCGAGCCCGGGGCCGTGGGACTCACCAAAAGTCGTAGCCCGAAAAAATCGGCCGAACGTGCTACCCATCAGATTCCTCCTCAATGCGGCTCAGGACCGCGGCCAGTTCTTCCCTGGAAACATCATCCACGCACACTGCCCGGGCAATTGCCTTGAGCAGCACAAAAACGATCCTTCCTCCCCTGATTTTCTTGTCGTGTCTCATGATTTCCCATGATTCCTCAAGAGGAGGACACTTGACCCGATACGGTGAAATCAAGCGCAGCGTGGATTCTATGCTTGCCGCGGTTTGTTCTGATATGAACCCCCGTGCCCTGGACAGCCGTGTGGCAACTCGCATCCCCAATGCCACCGCCTGACCGTGGCTGATTTTGAACCGATGAAAACTCTCCGCAGCGTGACCGAACGTGTGCCCGAAATTGAGTATTCTTCTCTTGCCGGCTTCCCGGAAATCTTCCGCAACCACGTCGGCTTTGGCCTCGGCCGACAACGCGGCCACTTCCGCGAGCAGCGGAAGATCGCGGGCCCGCAATCTCTTTGTTTCCAGCTGGATCAACTCGGCAAGATCGGGCAAAGCCACGAGCCCTGTCTTGTACGCCTCCACAAGACCTTCGCTGACCTGTTTGCGATTGAGTGTGCTCAGGGAGAGCATGTCAAGGATCACCAGGGTCGGAGTGCTGAAGCATCCCACTACGTTCTTTGCCGGCCCCAGGTTCACGGCCGCCTTTCCGCCCACAGCCGCGTCTACGCATCCCAACAGCGTCGTGGACACGAGCGCCAAATCCATCCCGCGCTTGAACGTGGCCGCTGCGAACGCGCCCAGGTCGGTGACCACGCCGCCTCCAACAGCAACGAGTATATCGTCCCTGTCAAAGCGGCGCGTGAGAAGTGTTTCATAGATCCTGCGCGCACTGTTCAGGGTCTTGGATCTTTCACCGGGTTGAATGATAATTTCCACGGGATCGTCCAGGACGCGGCGGAAGCGGTTCAAATGAATCCGCGCCACATTGCGATCGGTGACCAAGGCCACGCGACGGCCACGGACCAATTCGGCCAGGGCTTCGGGCGCCTGTGATGTCGCGATGACCGGGCATTCAGCGTCTCCCAGTCGAGCAGAGAACCGGTGTTCCTGCAACAGTTCCGAAATGATCGCCTCAGAAGTCTCTTCCGGGCTTCTTTTATCCACATGAACGGTTAAGTCACATTCCCTGTAGAGCGTTTTTCTCCTTGAGAATAGATCTTTCAAAGCTTCCCCGTCCTGCCACATGGGTCTTGAATTTCGATCCGCAAGATTGAGTCGCGCCATGCACAATTGGAGGTCCGCATCCAGGTAGATGGTCTTGCCCGAGCGTCGCATCAACTCCCTGTTATCTCTTTTTTCAGGCACGCCCCCACCGGTTGCCACGACCAGATGCTCGCGTGCGGAGAGCGACGACAAGAGCAGGTTTTCGCGGGTCCGGAATTCTTCCTCTCCCTTTGTGGCAAAGACCCGCGGAATGGACATCCTGAATTGCTTCTCCAGCATGTGGTCCATGTCGATGAACTTGCGTTTCAGGGATCGGGCCAGGAGCTTTCCTACCGTGGTCTTTCCCGATCCCATGAAACCGGTCAGGTAGATATTCTTGCTCATGAACTCTCCTGCATGGCTTTCATGAACACTTTTGCCTCCACATGGACACCGGTCCAGAGCTCGAAGCTTCGCCGCGCCTGGTGTGCGAGCATGGGAAGGCCGTCCATGAATCTCGCGGATGCAGTGTCGGCAAGGCCTTGCCAGATATTTTCAGTGCGGCCGTAGTTGAGATCGAGGACCAGTTCGCAATCCTGCGCCTGGAACCGACCTACGAGATCGGCCAGTGCCGGTCCCTCGCTTGCGCTGGAGACGGTGGTCGCGTTCACTACCAAATGGACAGGAACCGGGGTATCCGGCAACGATTCCAGAGGCATGGCCACCGCGCCCGGACCTTGAGCCATATTCCTGGTTTTGTCCAGGTCTCTGCCCGCCAACAGTATGCGGGCCGCGCCAATGCGCGCCAGCGCATACAGGACAGCCTTGGATGCTCCGCCGGTTCCCACGACCAGGGCCGACTTGCCCGCGGCAATGAAATTCGCGTCTTCCAAAGCGTCCCGGAAGCCCCCGGTATCGGTGTTCGCACCCACCAGAGCATCACCTCGGTTAATGATTGTGTTTACCGCGCCCACTCCCTCGGCTTCTTCGGTCAGCGCATCAAGATGCGGTATTACAAGCTCCTTGTACGGGACAGTCACATTTGCGCCCGCTATGTTCAGGGCTCGCAGGCCTCGCACCGCGTCACCGACGCGCTCGGGTTCCACCGCGAAAGGCACGTACACACCGTCAATCCCAGCGCTCTTGAGGACCGCGTTGTGCATTGCAGGGGACCCGGACCGGAACGCTCGCTCGTCGCTAAGGATGCAAAAGACTTTCATCGCAGCAGCCTTTTCAGCGTTTCATGGAATTCGGGGTAAGAAATCGCTGTGCTTTCTTCGTCCTCTATCAACGGCTCGGAATCGGTCAGAATGCCCGCGAGTCTCAAAGTCATGGCCATGCGGTGGTCTCCAAAGGATTGAAGCCTCTGGGGGGCTTTCAACGCGGTGGGCCCCTCGATCACCAGCCTGTCACCCTCAGCAACGATCTTTGCACCCATGAGCCCCAGTTGGCTCGCAACGGCCGCGAGCCGGTCGGTCTCCTTTATTCTGAGTTCCCCGGCGCCTTCAAAGACAGTGGTCCCCTGCGCCCGGGTGGCTACCAAGGCCAGAATCGGGACCTCATCCACCAGCGTCGGGATCTCCTCCGCACGGATACGGCAGCCCGACAAATCAGCGGAGAATCGGGCCGTGACCCTTCCCCACGGCTCCGGCGCATCTCCACGGGTCTCGATCTCCATTTGAGCGCCCATGCGTTGGAGAACCTCCAGGAAGCCCGCGCGTGTTGGATTCAGCAGCACACCCTCGGCGGCAACCTCGCTTCCTTCAATAATTGTGGCCGCGCACAGAAAAAACGAGGCCGAGGAGATGTCACCGGGCACACGGAAAGACTCAGGCAGAGTCAAACCGGAACGCTCAACTCTGAATTCGCCGGCCGTCCCGGAGATCCGGGCGCCCCAATCCTTTAGCAACCTTTCCGTGTGATCGCGACTCGGGGCGGGTTCTCGGACCGTTGTGATTCCGTGGGCCTGGATCCCGGCCAGCAGGACCGCGCTCTTCAGCTGAGCGCTGGCCACGGGAAGCTCGTACTCTATGCCTTTGAGGCTTCCGCCTTGGATCCGTACGGGGCAATTCCCATTGTGCGTCTCTATTGTTGCTCCCATATTCCTTAAGGGCAAGGCCACGCGTTCCATCGGGCGCCGACGTAGGGAGCCGTCTCCGTCAAGGATGAAATCCCCGGCACGACCGGCCAGGATGCCCATGAGAAGCCTCATAGTGGTGCCGGAATTCCCGCAGTCGATCCGAGCGCTATCCGGGATACGGCCGCCCGCTCCGACAATGTGAATTTGGTCTCCCTCTGTACGGACCTGAACACCGAGATTCCTCACAGCTTCCAGGCTTGACCGCACATCCGCGCCGGAAGAACAGTTGGTCAGCCGACACTCGCGTTCAGCCAAAACAGACATGAGCGCTATCCGATGCGAGATGGACTTGTCACCAGGAGGAGAGAATTCCCCGTTCAGGCGCACTGGGACCTCCCGTTGTGTTCGTCCCTGACAACCGCGGCAACTTTCTCAATCATTCTCATTAGATCTCCAAACGCATCCAAAGTAAGGCTTTGTCGGCCGTCGGAGAAGGCTGCGTCCGGGTTGGGATGGACTTCGATCATCAGGCCGTCCGCGCCCGCGGCTACGGCCGCCAACGCGGTGGCCGGAACCAGTTCTCTCTTTCCAACAGCGTGGCTCGGATCAACTACCACCGGCAAATGGGACAATTGCTTCAGCAGCGGCACCGCGGAGATATCCAAGGTGTTGCGTGTCTCGGGCTCAAACGTTCGTATTCCCCGCTCGCAAAGGATAACCCTGGAGTTTCCCTTGGCAAGGATATATTCAGCGGAGAGCAGCAGTTCTTTGACGGTTGCCATGAGGCCTCGTTTGAGAAAGACCGGTTTGTCAAGCTCACCCACCGCCTCCAGGAGCGCAAAGTTTTGCATGTTGCGGGCTCCCACCTGGAGGATGTCGGCGTACTCTGCCACCAGCGGAACATCCTCGGCGGCAAGGACCTCAGTGACAACAGGCAAACCGGTCATCCGGGAGGCCTCGGCCAGGTACTTGAGCCCTTCCTGCTTGAGTCCTCGGAATGAATAAGGCGAGGTTCTGGGCTTGAACGCTCCGCCTCGCAGGAAAGATGCTCCATGTGCCTTTATCTCCTGTGCGATGTCAAGGATAAGTTCCCTGGATTCCACCGCGCACGGACCGGCCATGACTGCAACCTCAGACCCGCCGATCACCTTTGCGCCTACCCTGATGACCGTCCTTTCCTGCCGGAAGCTCCGTGATACCAGCTTCCAGGAGGTCCCGAAAGTCTCTATGCCTTCGACTCCCAACATAGGAGAAACCACCAGCTTCAGATCCTCCACCGAGCGCTGGTCCATGTCTTCGACCACCCCCAGCACAACTTTGGGCGCAGGGGATATGATTCTGGGCTCCAGGCCTCGCTCGCGTATTGCGGCCAGGACTCCTCCAACTTCCTTTTTCGGGCAGTCTTCTCTCATCACTATGACCATGTCACACCTCTCTCAATCAGCCGCGGTTATTGTGGGGTTCCTTCCATTCTCAGGCCGCCGCGTGCATCCCAAGATATCGGTCTATGAAATTCCGAAAGATAATCGTTCCCTGAGGAGTAGCAATTGATTCAGGATGAAACTGAACCCCTTCCACCTTGAGTTCCCCGGCCCTGACACCCATAGTCACGCCGTCCATTGTGTACGCTGAAACCTCCAACGGCGACGAGATGGTTTCCTCGGCCGCGACTAGAGAATGATACCTGGTTGCTCGGAAGGGATTTCTGACTCCTGAATAAATTGTTCGCGCGTCGTGGAACACGTCGAAGATCTTGCCGTGAACCGGGATCTCGGCTCGCACGACCTTTGCGCCGAACACCTCCGCGATACACTGATGTCCCAGGCATACTCCCAGTATGGGAATCTTACCGGCAAATCGCTCAATGAGCCGGCAACTGACGCCCGCGTCGCTCGGTCGGCCTGGACCGGGAGATATGACGATCGCCTCGGGCCACATGGATTCCACATCGCTCGGTTCGATCTTGTCGCTTCGGATCACGGTGATCTCTTGTCCCAGAGATCCCAGGGCATGGGCGATATTGTAGGTAAAGGAATCATAGTTATCGAGCAAGAGAATCATGGTTGTATACTCCCTGTTTTGTTCATACCGGTTCGCAATTGAACCGGTGAGATTCGTTCTTGCCGGGGTTGCCCGAGCATCCAAGAGGGCGACGCATGCGTAGCCCCTACGGCTCTGACCCGCCAGGCCTGCTGGTGGGTGGCCCGGACGTGACCACGTCCGGGTCGCGTAGCGACAAGAGGATGTACCAAGATAACGCTGAGTACAAGCTGCCCCTTGCAATAATAGTGGCGCCTTGCCATAACCTCTTGTTCCTTCGGAACCCAGACGCAGTAGCGTCTGGGCCACCCATCGTGCCACGATTCCGGAAGTGCTCGATGCTTTGAGACAGCCCCCATGAGTCGCTACGCACATCCGCAGCCCATTAGGCCCGTGGAATTTTCTTGCCAAGTCGCTCCTCAATTCTCAGGCACGGCGGTTGGTATCAGGCCATCAACTGTCATTTCGTCGCTGGAGCGCTGGAGCGCGGCGGTCAGAGAAGAAGCCAGACCACAAACTGCATCCACCTGCGCCGTAGGATCGGATCGGGTCTGAATTTCCCGGATCAGCGCGCTCCCTACGATGAGGCCGTCGGCCACTCGGGCCACGGCTCGTGCCTGCTCCGCGGTGGAGATGCCGAAACCCACGGCAACAGGAACGCTCGAACTTGCGCGTGTGTGTTCCACATGAGCCATCATCTCGGACGAAACCACGATGTCCGTGCCGGTAACCCCTGTCGTGGACACATAGTAAAGGAAGCCTCTCGTCTTTGAGATGATCGTTTTCATACGCTCGCTCGGTGTGTTCGGGGCCACCAGAAAGATGGTATCCAGGTCATGAAGGTCGGCCGCCTCGATCCATTCGTCGGCTTCTTCCGGCGGTAGATCCGGGATTATGACCCCGGCCACGCCCGCGTCCGCGGCTCTCCGGGCGAATTCCGCGTGACCCATTTTCCAAACTGGATTGAAATAGGTCATGAGAACCACAGGAGATGTGAAACGCGACCGAGCCCGGGAAACGATCCTGAAAACATTGTCAGGGGTCATCCCGTTGTCTAAAGCGGTCCGGCTCGCCTGCTGTATTGTGGGCCCGTCGGCCGGCGAGTCTGAAAAGGGCAGGCCTACCTCGATCACGTCTGCTCCCTCGCCGGCAAGCCCGGCCAAAATCTCCACACAAGTGGAGGGATCGGGAAAACCTGCTGTCAGAAAAGGTATAAAAGCGCATCGTCCCTCAGCGCGGGCGTTGAAGAAAGCTTGTTCGATCGGCGATCTCATTGCCGCGCCTCCGTGTTCCCGGTCACCTGGGCCACGGCCTTGGCCGCGCGGATAAAGCGGTCAAGTTTGTCATGGTCCTTTCTCCCTGGTTCAGACTCTACGCCGCCCGACACATCCACCGCGTAGGGATGAACGGTCTTGACGGCCTCAACTACATTTTCGGGCGTAAGCCCTCCGGCCAGAATGATCGGGCGAAGCGTTGCAGGGCCTACGGCCAGGCGCCAGTCAAAGGTGCGGCCCGTTCCTCCTCTGAGGTCAGGACAGTATGTGTCAAGGAGCAGGGTTGCCGTGGGGTACGCGTCCTCCCACCGGGGGCAGTCGGGGCCCACGCGCATTGCCTTGATCACGCGGTTACCAAGTAGGGCCGCCTCATCTTCGGTTTCATCCCCGTGCAACTGGATCATGTCAAGGCCGCAAAAGCTCTGAATCATCTTGATTCGGGCCATTGACTCGTTGACGAATACCCCCACCGCCCGCACATGAGACGGGAGCCGACCAATGATCTCGCGGGCCTGCTCCGAGGTGACCCGTCGCGGACTGGGGGCAAAAACAAAACCCAGCACGTCGGCCCCGCATGAGGCCGCGGCAAGCGCGTCCTCGGTTGAGGTGATCCCGCATACTTTTACGCGCAACATGGTCTATCTCCGTACACTGCAGAGCCGATCCAGAGCGATCGCAGGATCCGGGGCTCGCATCAGCGCGGTACCTACCAGGAATGCGTGTGCTCCGGCTTCCAGAAGCATGCTCACGTCTTCGGGTTCCTTGATCCCGCTTTCGGCCAGCACGATTGTTTCCGGAGGAATCAAGGCCGCGAGTTGCACACAGGTTTGCAAGTCAACCTCCATTGTAGTCAGGTCCCGATTGTTAATGCCCACCACGGGCGGTCTCACGTTGAGCGCGGTTTGGAGTTCGTTCCAGTCATGAACCTCGATCACCGCTGTCATGCCCAGCGATCGAGCCTCAACAAAGAGGCGCCTGAGCTGTTGCGGGCTCAACGCGGCCGCTATGAGCAGCACTGCGTCCGCGCCGGCTTTCCTGGATTCGTAGAGCTGAATGGGATCCAGGATGAAGTCCTTTCGCAGGATGGGCAGATCCACAGCGCTGCGGGCCTGCCTCAAATCATCCAGGTCGCCGTTGAAAAAGGGTCCGTCCGTGAGCACTGACAGAGCGGCCGCGCCGGCTTGCTCATACGCTACGGCCAGGGCCGCCACATCGTCCACTTCCCTGAGCTTTCCGGCTGACGGTGAAGCACGCTTGATTTCCGCAATAATCGGGACCCGACCGCAATTTCTCAGAGCGCCGATCAGATCCCGGCAACGCGGGGCTTGAGACGCCTCATCTTTTAGGACCGCCAGGTCCGTCTCAGCTCTGATCCGGTCTATCTCCGCGGTCTTGGCGGCAATGATCTCGTCCAGGACCGTCATCGAGCGCTCCAACCCCAGCCGGTCGGGTTGCCCGACGCGGATGCCTCGAACGATCCCATGGCCACGAGCTTCTCAAGCTTTTCCAGGGCCCGGCCCGAGTCGATTGACTCAGCCGCGACAGCGATGCCCTCTTGCAGGTCCTCGGCCTTTCCCGCTGCAACAAAGGCCGCGGCCGCATTCAAAAGGACCATGTCTCTGCGAGCGCCCTTTTCGCCCGCGAGCACGGATCGGACTATGGCTGCGTTCTCCTGCGCGTCTCCACCGCGAATCTCCTCGGGAAGCGCCCTTTTGAGTCCCAGGTCCTCGGGGACCAGCGTGGTAGTCTTCACGTCGCCATTGGTTACCCGGGTGACTGTGGAAGGCCCGGTGATGCTGAGCTCGTCGTAGCTGCCCTCACCGTAAACTACAAAAGCGCCCTTGCACCCGAGTTTTTGGAGCACGCGGCCCAGCGTTTCGGTCAGTTCTTCACTGTAAACACCCAGTACCTGAACAGTGGCGCCGGCAGGATTGGTGAGAGGACCCAGGATATTGAAAATGGTCCTGAGCCCGATCTCTCGTCTGGGGCCCGCAACGTGCCGCATCGCGCCGTGAAGCTGGGGAGCGTACAGGAACCCGATCCCCAACTGATCGATGCACGCGGCCGCCTGTCGCGGGGTGAGATCCAACGGCAGCCCCAGGGCTTCCAGCACATCAGCGCTCCCGCACCGGCTCGATACGGATCGGTTTCCGTGCTTTGCAACCTTCAGTCCCGCTCCCGCTACAACGAATGCGGTGGTTGTGGACACATTGAAAGTCCGGGTGCCGTCGCCGCCGGTGCCGCAGGTGTCCACGATTGTCTCTTCATCAACGTTGATCTCGTCCCTATCCAGACAAACATTGGACTCCCCGACAGGAATCGGAGTGCTCTTGGCCCGCATTACCTTTGCCGCGGCCGCGATCTCGTCCACAGTCTCACCCTTTATTCGAAGACCGACCAGAAACGCGCCGATCTGGGCCGGCGTGGCCTTTCCTTCCGTCATGTCATCCATGGCCCCGGTCATTTCAGCCTCGGTGAGATCCCTTCCATCAACAACTTTCACAATGGCTTCTTGAATCATGATGTTCCCTCCGCGGCCGCTTCCAGAGCGAGTATGCTCTGCGCGGCCTTGTTTTGGATTTCCTTGTATTCCATCTCCGGGACCGAATCGGCCACAATGCCCGCTCCCACCCGGATAATGAACCGATCTCCCTGAAAGAGTATGGTCCGAATTGCTATACACGTGTCCATAATCCCGTTGGGCCCGAAATAGCCCACAGCACCGGCATAGGGCCCCCGGGATGAGGATTCCAGTTCATCGATGATCTCCATTGCCCTCACCTTGGGAGCGCCGGAGACGGTCCCGGCAGGGAACCCCGCAATAAACGCGTCCACCGCGTCCGCGTCTTCACGAAGCAGGCCCTGCACCTGTGAAACAATGTGCATCACGTGGCTGTACCGTTCCACCACCATGTAAGGCTCAACCAAAACAGACCCGTATCGACTGACCCGGCCCACGTCGTTTCGACCCAGATCCACCAACATGATGTGTTCCGCTCGTTCCTTCTCGGATTCCAGGAGCTCGGTCTCCAACTCCTTGTCCCGCTGAGGGTCACTGGAACGGCCTCGCGTGCCCGCGATGGGCCGGACGGTCACGGTCCCTTCATTGACCTTCACGAGCGTTTCCGGAGACGAACCCAGGAGCTGGTATGAGCCGAAATCCAGAAAAAACAGATACGGTGACGGGCTCCTGACCCGCAGACGCCGATAAGCCTCAAAGGGATCAAGGTCTGTCTCGCCTTCAAAACTGTCGGAGAGCACCACCTGGAAGATGTCGCCCGCCCTGATGTATTCCTGACCCTTCTTGACAGCCTCGCAAAACCTCTGCTTGGAAGGCGGCTCTAACGCGAGACCGGCCCGCCGGGGCCCCAGGGAAAGCGGATGGCGAAGGGACTGCTCCATGTCGTCGATTTTGGCCGTGCAGTCGCGGTCATCCGAACCGATCGCCAACAGGATCATGGCCCTCCGAAAGTGGTCGAAAACCACGAACCGAGACGGAAAGACCAACCGGGCCATGGGCAAAGTCACCTTGTGAGACGCGGGCACCCGTTCCACGAACCGCACGGCATCGTACCCGATGTGCCCCATGAGCGAACCAATGGAAGGCAGGTCGGGAAGCGGATCAATTTGGAATCGTTTGAGGCTTGCCCTGACCAGGTGGAAGAACTCTTCAGCCGCTTCAATGGTCTCTGTTCCGTTGTCCTGGAGCACAACCTTCTCAGGATCAAGCTCCATGCTGAATATGGGATCAAACGCGACAATGGAATACCGACCCGTGATATCCTTTGTTTCCACGCTCTCCAAAAGAAACGAATCAGCTCGATTTCCACACAGCTTGATGAACGCGGAAACCGGAGTCTCCGTGTCGGCCAATTTTTCTCTGCTCATAACTCTCAGCGCTGACATGCGCCACCTCCGGTGAAAAGAACAACAAAAAACCCACCGTGGGTTCCACGGTGGGCTCATAAGTTCCGGTTTCTTTATAGATTATGCCGTCACATGCGTGCTCCCACCGTAGAACAGTTGTTCCACCACCACCATCCAAAATAGTAAGCGTTGTTCAGCCCGAGATCCGACCGTCCAGTTCCAAAAGAACCGGGGCCTTCCGGGGGACTCGCCGAAGCGTGATGACAAACGGTTTGTGGGATACGATACCTCATAGCAGCCCAATTCTTAGATAAAACGGGCCGCCCGTCAAGCAAAAAAATCGGACCATCGCGGAAACGAGGGTGGTTGGGGGTTGAGGGGGAACGCGGAAAGTTCGGGACAGACACGGCCTTTAGGGGGGTGAGAGTTGGTCGTGAAAAAAGTTCGGGAGGCGGAAGGCAGCGCCGGCCTCTCTGTGAATTCTCCAAGACTTCGAAAACATCGAGGAATTAAGTATGGTGTCCCGGGAATTCCGAGGCTCGCTCAGGAGTTTTCACCGACGAGTTTCTCGGCTTTTTGTCGCATCGCGGCGACTTCTTTGACTGCGTTCAAGGCCGAATCCAGTGAGACATGGGGCTTCAAGGCATGAATTTGCTTCGCCCGTGACTCTTCCCCGCCATTCTTGGATTCGAGAGAAACATAGAGAGCAGTGGCCAGCCGTTCCAAGTCGGCCACGCCCTTGCCGTCCAATTCTTTCGCCACGAAGTCAAGATGTCCCTCATAATTATTCAAGGTCTTAGGGAAACGGCTCTTCAGTTCTTCTGCATTCTTGGTTGGTCTCAAGCTAGGGCCGTACGGAACAGGCCGAGTCTCCAGTCGAAAAAGCTCATAGACACGCAATTCCGTAATCTCGTCACGAAGATCGAAGGAGAATGGTCCGTGTTTGTAAAGCATATATCTATATCCCAGAGGAACCTTTAAGAGTTCTTGCAAGAAATAGACAGCCTTTTGTATGTGAGTCTCCCCACACCAACTGCCGTGGTCCCTCATCCTCTCGGCGAGATCAGCTAAAATAGACGCTTTTTGAAGTCTCTTCATGGGGTTTCCACCTCCGGCTGAATGATCGATGTCTTATGCTGCTCAAGCCAACCTATCGCCTCCTTCAGCACTCTCCTATCCACAAACACACAATCCACGGATGCCAAGGGCATAGATCCCAAAACCTGGGACCTTGAGGTGGAGGAAACGGTGCTATTCTCTGTGGAGAAGACCGGGAACTCGTAGACTTGTCCTTTTTCAGCGTACCTGTCATATCGAATACTTTCAGGTCCAAATTCCTTCTCCGCAGCATGAAACACAGCGGTTCCCGCTTCAGGGTTGATGCGCAAATCATCCCTAGAAGGAATATAAAGACGCTTGAAATGGTTGTGCAAGACTATGCGCTGGGCATGATCGTGGCCTTTTGCGGAAGGCTTAACTGCAGCTTTCAGGAATGCTGCGCTAATCTCATTGTCGGTCAGATCTAAGTGTTCCTCTATGTCAATTGAAAACATTCCGTTTGGCAACCATTCTTTGAGAAAATCCCTTAAATGAATGTCGTAGATCCGCCGCACCGGATGAAAATAAACCTGGGAATACATGAAATATCGTGCCAGCAATAAGGCTTCGGCAGATTGCAGTCCGCCTTCTTCCACACCCAATGAAGGCTCCCTGGGACTATCAAGACTTGCTTCAGATTCATCCGAAGGGGGCGCAGGCAGTATTCTCAGCGTGTCGATCAATCTGTAGTGATCGAACCTTCCATACGCCACACCTATATGATGGGAATCCCGAAGGAGGTAATCCATACGATCCACTCCGAAAACGTCGCCTACGATGATCTCAGCGAGAACCGTTTCCCAACTAGTGAATGAGAGGTCAGCTGCCTTCTCCGGCCCAATGGACAGCTTTACCAGATCCTCAGTGCGCAGTGGTGGGGTCACCCCTTCCCATATCGCCTGCATCTCCTTATCACAAATTATCTCCCGAGTCAGCCTTTCATGTTCCCAGCCTTCGGGCAAGAGTTCCTTTTCCGCCGTATGAGAGAAGGGCAAGTGACCAAGATCATGGCAGAGAGCCGCCATTCGAAGCACGCGACGCCAATATCGTCTCTTGTCGTCGTTGCTGAGTTCTGACAACTGATTCCTGATTTCGTCAGTGCTTTTTTCGAGCCGAGTGACGACATCAAATACTCTGGAAGCCAGCTCCATTACTCCGAGCGAGTGTTCAAAGCGTCTGTGCGTAGCTCCGGGATAGAGCAGATGAGTCATCCCGAGTTGGTGGATGTGACGGAGGCGCTGAAAAGGCTTGGAATCCAATACCTTGCGCTCATCCGAATCAAGCCGCACAAAGACATGGATGGGATCACGAATCTCATGTATGGGTTTCGGCACGTTACGCCTCACAGGATGTATTCAGCATGAATGGCATCTGGTGGGAAATTCGGAAGACCCGGTTGCAAGAATCTCTAATCTTGAATGATTCAGCCTTTCAGCTGGATGCTGCACTCGGAGCAAGGTCAGTGCTCCTCCCGGAAGGTCCCTCGCCACGTGGAGCCAGCGCCTTTTTGGGAGGTCTTGCATCCGGTACTTTAGGTCGTGGCTAGCCGCATGGGCTTTCCTCTCGTTTATCCTTTGACCTGAACTCTCCAGCCCTCCAGATTTCCTGTTTCCTGGAATTCCAAATACCATAAGCTCCGATCCGAATCACGCGAATTCCGGGGACACCATACTTAATTCCCAGCACGTAGGATGGGATGACCGGAGGGAATCCCATCGGTCGCGGCTTTCCCGCCACACCTGACCCGGAGAATTCCTCGATCTATGGGGTTCGCTTCACTCACCCCATCCTACAATCTGTGACTTTATTCTCCCGCTTCAAGGTTGACGACATTTTCACCGGTCGGCGGTCAGGTCTTGTATCTTTATTCGCTTCATGGCCGGGAAAGGAATAGGGCAAGAAGCAGGAACTGACCCCGATCCTTGACCCCGATCCTGTAATGCTGGAATTGATGGGGCAGCAAAAAAAATCAGAGCCTCGCGGAAGCGACCGTGTTTGGGGATACAGGGGAAGGACCAAAAGGCGCAGGCCGGCCGCGGATTTTGGGGGGCGGGAGCTGGTCATGAAAAAAAGTTCAGGAGACGGAAAGCTGCGCCGGCCTCTCTGTGAATTTTCCAAGCTTCGGTGACATGGTGGAATTATGTATGGTGTCCCCGGAATTCTGCGGAATTCATGCGGAATTCAGAGGGATTTCCGGCGGACTCACCGAAGCAAGATAACTGAAGGACTAGCACGAAACTTTTTTGTTGACAAAGGGGTACACTTCTGGTACGTGCTTATTCAGAATATAGAATACGACGTGAGGTGGCCTGTCATGGACAAAACAACGGTGGAAATAGGTTCGCGCACAATGACTCTTGAAGGTAAGGCCAAATGCGCTCACCACCCTGATGGACAACTTTGCCAATGGGGTCGGTGCGGTGTTGTCTGCCCAACTTGCCCTGCCAGTAGCTGTGGATTGGACGAAGGGCATGCGGGGAATCATAGATGCTCCAACTGCGGCAATTCCTTTTAGGCGGAAGTTCTTGCCTGAGAAGTGCAGAAATATCCGCCAAGACCCGCCGTTCCTGTATTGCTGGACTCATCCGAGGCAGGGGTCATGCACTAGAGGGCCCTCTGTCAAGGGAAAAGGTACTTCTTTGGAAACTGAACGGTTGCAGAGCTTCGCTGAAACGACAGTGTCTGGGGTTTCAGGAGAAACGCGAAAAGCTCAGGTCAGAAGAGGCTTTTGGGGGGCGGGAGTCGGCCGTAAAAGACATCGGGCGGCACAGCCAGATGTCGTGATTTCTTCAAGCTGCGGCCACATTGAGGAATTATGTATGGTGTCCCCGGAATTGCTTCAAAAGAGCCTTGAGGCTGCCGTTGGGAGATCTCCAGTCAAACCACCAGCACACTCGGCGAGAAATCTCCGGTTCCGCGTCCACGGCAGCCGCGAGCCGTCTAACCGTCTTGTCACTAAATCCCCTTCCGCATACCCGTATGCCCCGCCTAATTGCATTGACCCGTCACGGTGTCCAGAGAAAAGATATGGTACATGCTCAGGGCTCCAGGGGGGGGGCCGTCAGGGCAATGCTGGTGACTTAAGAAAAAGCCAACCAGTCCCCGTCGGCACCCCGGCGAAAGCCGGGGTCCAGGAGGTATTGAAAGACCTGGTTTCCGGCTTTCGCCGGAATGACGGATATAGTATCCGGTTGAACGGTATACGGCTTAAATCACCAGCATTGGGCCGTCAGGGGTACCCCTTAGCCCAACCTGCGTGGCAATCCTTACTCGAAAACGTACGAAAACGCCCGCACCTTAGGACCCTTTGTGACATAATAGTTTGCGGTCTTTGGGAGGCAGAGTGCCGTACACGATTATTAGGCCCATCATTTGCCGATGGGCCTTACCGCGTTGATGGATATCGCTGCAAACCACTCGTATGGACTTACGGAAAAACACAGGAGCGGATCCGCAAGAGACAGAATCATTGGGCTGATTTGCCAACTGTCGCCCCTAGCCATAGGATTGTCTCCCCTTCTCGGACCAAGTGGCTCGTCAAAGACTTGAGGCGAAGGATCGTCGCTCAGCGATAGGGCACGGCTCCCAGGCCGGAATCAAGACTGTGTCCTGCTCCCTTCAGGGCGCTCTTCAATGGCCTCTTTGAGAAGCCAACAGCTATCAGCTAGAGTGATTGAAGCCAGGATAGAGACCAAGAAGATCAAGGAGGTAGATTGCAATGGAATATCAGGAGTCACGCAAGAACATAACGGGGCTATGCGCTGCACAACAGCCCTACGAGCCGCCGAAAGCAGCGTTTATCCCCCTCAAGCTGGAAGAGCGTTTACACGGATGTCTGGTCACATATCCACCGATTGGTCCGTGTACGCCTGGCGGTTCGCAGTGAGGGATAAGTCATCTCAGTCGTCCATTAGCCCTTGATCCCTTGTTTTTTGGGTTTTGGGTAACCGTGAAGCGAGGCAGGTTCCACGGCCCTTGCCGCGATTGACAAGGGCTATGAACCCTTCCAGCGTAAAGCAAGCGTTGGGCGGGGCTCAGGGAATGAGTTGCTGCTGGCCCGGACTTGGGGGATGCAGGGGCTGAGCCCCTTGCATCCAATTCATGTCCGTGCGGCCACCGGAACGCGGTCTTCACAATCTTCACAACGGTGTGCCGTCGTGGGGAACCAGAAGACAGCTAAACGTCTCACAATCGCGGGACAGCTTCAATTCTACCTGCGAATAGATCACTGTCCGTTGTCAACACGGCGCTGCGGTTAGTCTTGGGGATCAATCGGGCCCTGGCGAAGCTCGCTGGTCGTTGGCGAGCGAGGCGGACGGGACAGTTAAGCGATGGCGCACGTTCTGTGGCAAGTCATGGCGCCTCTTAATCTCCTCTGAAACGGGGATACTCTGACATTCCGTTTTCAGGAGTCGGTTCGTGTATCCTTCGCCTGACAGATGTAAGAACGCTGGATGGACAGAACATGAAACGAAAGGACAATTTCTCGCTGCGAAATGTAGGAGGCGAGGAAATACTGGTCCCACTGGGATCACAGGTTACAGACATGAATGGTATCGTGATCTTGAATGCCACAGGGAGCTATGTCTGGGAGCTTCTCGCTGGCGATTGCTCTTTACATGGGTTAGCAACTGCCGTCGCAGAGCGGTTTGACGTTGACGGCGAAAGTGTGCGGGCCGATATTCAGGACTTTGTGAATGAACTCGACCGGTTAGGGCTGCTTGAGCGATGACCATGCTACCGAGAGAGTATGGGCCACTGGCACGGGAACTGCTGAAGCGCTCCGCGGACTGCCGACAGCCTGCGAACGGCACCTTTGAACTGACCCGCCGCTGCAATCTCTCTTGCCGGATGTGCTACGTCCGACACTCTGCAAGCAATAACGCACTGCAAGAAAAGGAACTGTCTGCGCCCCAGTGGCTGTGTCTCGCCCACCAAGCGGTGGAGAGCGGTATGGTCTTTTTGCTCTTAACTGGTGGTGAAGTTTTTCTGCGCCCCGACTTTTTCGACATTTACGAACCACTCACACGCATGGGGCTCATACTGGCGCTCTTCACCAACGGAACGCTTATCACCGAGGCTAGGGCGGAGCGCCTTGCCCAGACCCCACCCAGCCGCACCGAGATTACTCTCTACGGCGCAACCGCCGCCACTTACGAAGCGGTAACCGGCGTTCCGGGCAGTTACGCGGCCTGTTGTGCAGGCATCGAGGCTCTCATCGCCCGCCATGTACCGCTGGGACTGAAGACCACTATCACCCGGCAGAATGTGGAGGAGCTGGAGGCGATGCGCCAGATGGCGCATAACTGGGGTGTACCGTTTTCGGCAGCTTGGTTGCTATCCCGACGGCCTGACAGAGTTCCTTCGGAAGTAGAAGATTGCCGCTTGTCCGCGATGGATTGCGTGGCACTCGAAGCGACCGACCGCGCCTCCGCCCACGAATGGATCGAGGCTGCCCTAAGGAAACCTTCCATGGGGAGTAACTCCAATTTCTATTGCCAGGCAGGTAAAGCAGCCTTTGCCCTCAATCCATCAGGTGAAATGAACGCTTGTCTACAGATGCCATCGCCTGCCGCCCCGGCCTCGGCGATGGGCTTTCGAGCGGCATGGGACTTGGTCTACCGATATGTTGATTGCGCTCCGCCAGCTAGTTCTGTATGCCTTGCCTGCGACAGGCGAGCCTACTGCGGGCGATGCCCGGCGTGGTCTTTAATGGAAACCGGCACATTGACAGATCCCGTGCCGTATCTGTGTGACATTGCAAGAGCGCGAAAGGAACGCTATGGCACGTAGGATGGGATGACCGGAATTCCGGGGACACCATCCTTATTTAACCGAGGTGTTCGGAGAGCCTTTTCGCCCAGGGTGGGGGTCATCCATTAAAAGGCCCTCTGTCAAGCGTAGGGGTCAGACTTGACATATTTGTATTTGTGCGGATCTTCTCTTACCCTCTCAAGTTCTGCCGCAAGACGGAGATTCGTTTCCTCACGTTTACGCAGGCGATTGATCGCTTGACTCCTTCCTCCAACAGATCGTAGAAACGAATCCGGTCCGGCTCGTCAAAGAAAATATCCCGGCCACCGCTCCCACTCAACATCACATGACAGACAGCGCTCGGATGGTGAATGCGTGCGCTCCGTGCCATTCTTGGCAGTTTACACCCTCAAATCCATATATGACAAGCCTGACCCCACTCTTCGACGACACCGAGGAATTATGTATGGTGTCACCCGAATTCTGGAATTCCGAAGCGAGGAGCCCCGAGAAGCAATGTGCTTAATTTCCTTGGACCGAACATGCCAACGTCGCCCCAGGCCTGCAGTTCGGAGCAGGTCGCCGAGAACATATTGCTTGACCGTAGGACCTGATGTGAGATAGGCTGCCCAAGAAAGCGGGATTTTTCAGCACCATGAAGACGGTTTTGCCTCCCTTGGGCGTGGGAGAAATCGCGCCGGGGCCCTTTCGCAGAGACACCAGCCGGGAACCGGTCACCGACCCTAACACACCGCAAAAGGCAAGACCCGCGCATGATTTCAGCTTGAGAGAACCGAGTGTCTATGGCCGCGTCCTCGACTTCGGCCACCCCTCGCTTGGAAGGAAGGATGGAGCAAACTTCAGAGAGACTGAGACCTGACATCACGAGTGTGCTCCCGAGCGCGGAGTAGGCTCTGGTCGTAAGGGTAGCGTGTAGCGGCAAGGTAGGAGCTTTCGTTTTCCAACCAGCCGCATAGTTGACCGCGAGTAAGCTGAGGCGGAGGTGTCGGATTTGGCTGGTGAGGCTTTGAGACGGCTCTTCTACCTTCAACCCGGAGCTGTCCAGCATTGACCAGAAAGCTTCGACCAAATTTGTTTGTTGAAAGGATATCCCAATGAATGGAAGCAAACTGTCTTACTTTCTTGCTGCCTTATTCGTGTTTGGATGTTGTGCGCCCCGGACATGCGACGCCTGGTTCAAACTTTGGAACCATTCGGATAAAGGAATTAATTTCTGCCTCATGAGGACTTTCGCGAAGAATGTGTATTCTGAAGGGTGGTATTATGTTAAACCCGGCGACGACGCGTTGTTGGATATAGGAAAGTTTGAGACGAGGGACACTTATTACCTGGCCATCAGAGTCAGCTCTCATACATACGCCGTATGGCCTGCTAAGCAAGGATCGGTGTTTAATCGCGTGAAGACTCGAGACTGTTTTGTCACTAACATGGCTGGCGGCATATGTTTTGCGGCTAAAAACCACGACCGCCACCTAGTGAATAGGTACATTGCACGCAAAGTGGCGAATGGGAAGTTTAAGGCATACATGGAACGGTACGGTGGTAGATTTCTATGCGACATTTTGGCTATGAAGATCGAACCTAGAAGAAACGGTGGCAGTTGGGAATTTTACTATAGAGACTCTTATGACGGGAACCATAAAATCAAGCGCCTGAGATAAGGAGTCATTTCCGTGGTGGCAGCACGTAGGATGGGATGACCGAAGGGAATCCCATCGGTCGAGGCTTTCACGCCACGCGTCGCTCGGATAATTCCTTTGTGTCTCCGGGAATCTCCGGACTGACAATTCCATTGCATCCCGTCCCCTCATAGGGTACCATCGTACCCATGTCGGGTTCATCCAACAACAAGGGAATATGCAGCGCGCTGTTCGGCAAGGTGAGGAGTTCCGTGCTGGCGCTACTGTTCTGTCACAGTGACCGATCCTTCTACCTACGAGAGATCATACGTCACGTAGGCGCCGGGCAAGGGGCTGTTCAAAGAGAACTGGATCTCCTGCTGAAATCAGGATTGGTGACCCGCCGTAGAGTAGGCAACCAGGTCCATTATCAGGCAAACAACGAAGCGTCGATCTTTCGGGAACTCAAATCCCTTATGACCAAAACTGCGGGACTTGCAGACTCACTGCGACAATCGTTGGAACCTCTAAGAAAAAGGATCGTAGCGGCTTTTGTCCACGGCTCACTCGCCAAGGGGACGGAAACCGCTGAGAGCGACGCAGATGTTGTGGTCATAGGGGACGCGACTTTCTCGGAGGTCACCGATCACCTTTTTGCCTCACAAGGAGAATTGGGACGGGACGTAAATCCTTCCGTGTATCCTACTGAGGAGTTCCGGAAGAAGGTCTCGGAAGGAAACCACTTCCTCACCGGGCTGATTGACGAACCCAAAATTTTCCTGATTGGAGACGAGGATGAGTTTGGTAGACTGGTTGGGAAACGGTTGGCTCGTTGAACACCGGACTTCGGCGCAGGAGATTGGTGACCTGCTTGCTGTCGTGGACCGGGACATGAGGGACTGTGCGGTTCCGGGACTCAGCCCTGATTGGCGACTCAACATCGCCTACAATGCCGCTCTCCAGGCAGGTACCGTGGCCCTGGCCGCCTGCGGGTACAGGGCTTCAAGAGAGGCCCATCATTACTGGGGCATCGAAAGTCTTGTTTTTACCATAGGCGCCGAGAGTTCCCTCGTTCGTCGATTCGACCAATTTCAAAAGAAGCGGAACATCGGCGAATACGACCGTGCGGGAACCATCTCAGACCACGAGGCAGATGAGATGGTTGCTCTGGCTCAAGACATCCGAGACAGAGTAAAGAGCCGGCTTCGTTCAAATCATCCCAATCTTCTCGGAGAATGAACAGAACAAAACTCAACCTGGAATTCGGAATTCCGGAATTCAAAGGAGTGGCGGTCAGGTCTTGTATCTTGATTCGCTTCATGGCCGGGAAAGGAAAAAGGCAAGAAGCAAGACCTGACCCCAAGCACGGTAATAGCTGGATCTTCGACGCGTTCGACCCAAATGAACCGCAGACCCCAACGACGAGGGACCTGACGGCCGCACTGCCTTGGAAATCGCAACAGTGCATGGCCATCCCGATGTCATTCGGGTTCTGGAGGACCATTCACGGTAATTGGGGGAAGTTCGGAAAAACAGTGAAGGTGTGGAAACAGTATAGGGCCTGTGTTCATGACTGAATCTGAACGAACATACGACATCGTAGTCCTGGTTGGGCAAAAGGATTTACGAGTTGCCTTTGCTTGCCTGACTCATTTGGCGAGATTTCTCAATTATGGGAAGATGATTGTGATCACGGCCAGGAGCAACTTTGTTCATTTGGAACACTTGGATGTTGAAAACCTGGTCCTGCTGGATGAAAACTCGATCATACCCTCGATTCACCTCGAAGACATTGAGAATTTTCTGTTGCGCCATGGAGCAACTCCTCATCGGGCCGGATGGTATTTCCAACAGTTCTTGAAAATGGCCATGTGCGCATATGAGGAAATGTCAGCCCACTATCTCGTATGGGATGCAGACACTGTATTGCTTCAACCATTAAGTTTTTTCACAGAGGAAGGCAGAGTGCTCGTGGCAATGGCACGAGAATATCACGAGCCTTACTTTCGGACATACGAGAGATTGCTCAATGACACGCGGAGCGTGGACTTCTCATTTATAGCCGAGCACCTGATGGTCAGGTCAGAATTGATGAAAGGGCTCCTGAAAGAAATTGACGGGAACTTTCCCGGTACCGGCCATTGGGTTTGGAGGATAATGCGCGCTATAGACACGGAACATTTGTCCTCCTCAGGGTTCAGTGAGTATGAGACATACGGGAACTATGTCAATAGGAACTTCAGAGATACGGTCGAGTACAGACGGATTCCATCTTTGCGAGGCGGAGCGAGAAGGTTCGGATGCAAGCCAAATAGGTACGACCTGCATCGATTGTCTCGGGAATATCAATATGTTAGCTTCGAGCGATCCGAGGTCGAGGTCGGGAAGAGGTCTAAGCTGGCGCTGGAGAAAACACTCTCATTTCTTCTCTATTACCTGCTCAAAGAAAAACGCAGCGACTGAGGCAGGATCGGGGTCTTGTATCTTGATCCGTTTCATTGAATTCCGGGTACACCATACTTATCTTACCGAGGCGTTCAGAGAGCCTTTCGCGGAATTCTGGAATTTGAAGGTACACGGTCCAATAATATTGTCCCGCTGGGCAATTGGCCAAGGGATTCGGATTCCGAATGGTTTCAGTCCCATCCGATTTGTCTTTTCAGGGCCTCCGCCCTATCCTCAGGCATTCTCTTGAGTAGCACCACGACTGTGAAGGCGCCGATCATCTTCCCGTTGTCAAGGTAGCACGTAGGATGGGATGACCGAAGGGAATCCCATCGGTCAGGGCTTGCACGCCACACTTCACCCCGACAATTCCTCGATCTATGGGGTTCGCTTCGCTCACCTCATCCTACAATCCGTCACTATTCCGCGCCGGCAAGACGCTCAGTCAGTGGCGCTCCTCCGTCCGAACAATGAGCTGGGGTATGTCGATGACTTTTGCCCGTAGGTACTCGCCAAGGGTTTTGGCCTGCGGATCGCTGCGGACCGAGGCAGCGACGCCTTCTCCCAAGAGGCCTTTGATGTAGAAGTTGAGAGCCAGCAGATTGGGTAGTTCGTAGCGTTCGATCTCGTAGTCGCTCATGTCCGGCAAGAGTTCCTTGAGCCTATGCGTGGTAAGGAAATCCCGCAGAAAAGCATACGCCTGGGGACTCTTTGCCCACACGCCCAGATTAGCATTCCCGCCTTTATCTCCCGACCGTGCCCCGAAAGCGCGACCAAACGGAACGGAAACCATTTTCCCGGCCGGCTCCGGTGGAATTGACACTTCTGCGGGCTTTGGATCCGGAGCGTTCGGGTCGGGTCGGACCGGATCAATAATCACCTGTTCCCCTTCAATGAATACTCTCTGACGGATATGATCGCGCGATATCAGAGTGGGCCAGTGCCGAATCGTGGGCGTCGCATCTCCGGGAGGCGCGGTGACGGTGAATCCAGGGATGCTTGCGCAGACCAGTTCAATAACTTTGGAAGAAAACGCTCGGCCCACCTTGCCGGGGTCCGGGTCCATGACGGACAATTTCAGATGAGCGCATGCTTCCTCGTTTGTCTCAGGGTCGGGTTTGTCCGACCTGATGAGCTGCACATCCACCTTTTCGAACTGATCTTTGCCTCCGAGGCTTTCAAATAAGGCGTCTTCCACTATTCCAGCCTTGGCTTCAACGTCCAGCCCGGTCACAACGACCGTGATTCCATTACGGTAACCGCCGAAATTGTTGAGACATGCTTTGGTTGTAGGAGGTGGAGGGCGCCCCTTTGGTCCCTCTATGAGCACGCGGTCCGGCCCTTGTTGAGAAATATTTATCGAGTCGAAACGGACCGCCACATCGGGAGTCAAATAGGTCGGTTCCCGGATCTCGTAGAGCAACTGGGCCGTCACGGTTCCCACCGAAACCAGACCGCCGGTTCCGGGATGCTTCGTGATGACCGAAGAGCCGTCCTTGAAAACCTCGGCTATGGGAAAACCAACGTCCCTGAACGAGGGAACCTCTTCGATGAAGGGATAGTTCCCGCCGGTGGCCTGAGGTCCGCATTCTATGATATGGCCTGCAACAGCCGCGCCCGCGAGCTTGTCCCAATCGTTTTCCTTCCAATCGAATTTCCATGCGGCAGGCCCTATCACCAGAGCAGCGTCAGCGATCCGGCCGCCTATCACGATGTCCGCTCCTTTTGCCAGGGCCGCGGCAATGCCCCAGCCGCCCAAGTATGCATTGGCCGTGATGGTGTTGACTCCCGCTTCCGCCAGAGTCACACCGCGGTCCAGGTGCGTGAAGGTTTCGCCTTTCTCCTGCAATTCGGCAAGTCGGTCGATCAGGTTGTCGCCTTCCACATGAGCAATCTTCGGACGAAGGCCCAGTCCCGACGCCATGTGCTCCAGCTTCTCCGCCAGAGCCTTTGGATTCAATCCGCCTGCATTACTGACGATGCGGATATTTCGGTCCAGGCATTCCCCAATGATTTCTTCCGTCTGTCTTAAGAAAGTGGAAGCATAGCCGCCGGCCGGGTCTTTCGTCTTCTTGCGAAAAAGGAGCGCCATGGTGAGCTCGGCCAGATAGTCGCCTGTGAGCACGTCGACAGGCCCACCCTGAACCATTTCTCTGGCCGCGCTGAATCGGTCTCCCAGGAAGCCGCTGCAATTTGCCACGATAAGTCTGTCCTCTTTCAAGGTCTTGTGAATGCTCATGCAAGCCGCTCCTTTGAGACGGGAGTAGTCATTGTCAGATTAGCGCTGATCTGCCCCTATTGGCAAGCGTAAAGCACGTAGGATGGGATGACAGGAGGGAATCCCATCGGTCGGGGCTTTCACGCCACACCTCACACGGACAATTCCTCGATCCATGGGGTTCGCTTCGCTCACCCCATCCTACAATCTGCGGAATAGAGGGTTTATGGCAATGGATGAAAATCTCAGCGGCCCGGACCTGAGCTAGGGCAGGCCCAACAGTCGACGAGAGCGGTCCCGGTGAAAAACGATATTATGTCCCCGGAAATCAAAGAAACATTGGTGAATGATCTCTCACTGAACTCACAGGTCGCCCTCGTACGTTTGCCCGGGCTGCAATACAACAATTGAGTTGTCTTGCCATTTCGTCACCTCTGATATGGGCTCCCGGTAATGTTCAAATGACCCGAAGTGTACCGGGAGGGTGACCCGAGGCTGAACGATCCCCATGATTTTCCGGAGCATAGCCGCGGAAAGGGTCAGAGTGCCCATCCATGTGCCCTTCTGGGCAGCCCCCATGTAGGGAATCAAGATGTCCACACTTCGGCCCTGCAACGCATTGAGGACCTTGCTGTGCGCGACCGTATCTGAAGTCACGTAGAAAGAAACAGTTTCTTTGTTCCGTGTTACCGTGATCCAATATCCGTTCACCCCTCCGGCAGCGAGCGCGACAAGGGGATTGACCCCATGGACCGCGGGAATTGCCTCGATCTCGATCCGGAATCCCTTCATGTCAAGGGACACTGAATCGCGTGTCTGCAAAACGGTGATCTTTGCAGCGGCAGACTTCTTGACAATGCCCAGAGCGTTCTTGTGAGTCACCACATGAGCATCGCTCTTGATGACAGCGCGGCCCAGGTCATCAATATGATCCTCGTGGCCGTGGGTGATCAGCCAAAGATCGATGCTGTCGAAATCTCGGGCGTCGAACTCCGGATCGTCGAGTCTACGGGTCTTGAACAGCTTGTAGTCCTGCACGGACCCACTTGGGCACAAGACCGGATCGCAGGCTATCTTCAGACCTTCCAATTCCAGTACCCAGGTCGCTCCCCCTATCCATTTAAAACGTACGAACATTGCATCCTCCGGAAAGAATTGGGTCCTGAAGAATCAGGGCGCCTCGGCTATTGGTCAGGACCATCCCTGGATTTTCGATTGCTATGCGAAATTCCAAGAAATTCCAGGGATACCATACTTAATTCCAAACGCGAATTCCAGCACGTAGGATGGGATGACCGGAGGGAATCCCATCGGTTGGGGGAAACGGGTCAGGTCTTGTATCTTGATCCGCTTCATGGTTGAGAAAGGAAAAAGTCAAGAAGCACGACCTGCCCCCAATCCTTGACCCCAATCCTTTGGCGTCATGTATTTCCGGGCGTGCAAATACGAATTCCATTGATTATTCTCCAGCCAGCAGCGCTGCTCCCAGGGCGCCGACCAATTGCGGGTCCTCCGGGATGAGAATGCCGCGGCCTAGCTTTTCTTGAAGCAGGGCGCGCATACAGGGATTTTTGGCCACGCCGCCGGTGAAAACAATATCACCCTCTGATGACACACGATTGATCATGCCGGCGGCCCGGCGAATGACACTGGTGTGCAAACCAAGGGCGATTTCCTGCCGACTTTGTCCTTTGGCGATCAAGGACGTAACCTCGGATTCGGCAAATACCGTACACATGCTGGAAATGTTGAGGTCTTTTTCCGCCAGAAGGGCTTCCCGGCCAAAGGCTTCGATTTCAAACCCCAACGTCTTGGCCATGATCTCCAAGAATTTTCCGGTACCCGCGGCGCAGCGGTCGTTCATTTCGAATTTTTTCACCTTGCCGTTTTCGTTCAGGGCAATAGCCTTGCTATCCTGCCCGCCGATATCCAGCACGGTCTGAGCGCCGAGGGAAAAGGATAACGCACCCCTGGCATGGGCTTTGATTTCCGTGACCGTCGGCGCATCAAAGGAGATCTCGAACAGATTCCGGCCATAGCCGGTGGCCATGATGCGATCATAGCTCACCCCATTCATCAGCTTTTTGGCCTCCATCAGGGGGTCAAAGCCGGTGTCCGTCAGAAGGCTGAGGACGATTTCCCCAGCCTCATCCACCACCACCAGCTCAATGGTGCGCGAGCCGATGTCTATTCCCGCAAAACGCTTACTCACCGTAGACTCCTGAAAGCTATCGCAGTTGCTCGATAAAGGCCTCGATCCGGGTTGTCAATTGGCCGACATCCTCCATGCTGTAATCGGTTTCAATGCGCAGGCAGGGAATATTCTTTCCCTCAAGGGCTTTTTCAACCGGAATGGATTCCATGAGATACGGCTGGCAGAAGTGTAATCCATAGTGGATCACCCCGTCAGCCTTGTACGCCGCGACCATTTCTTGAATATGGTCCAGACGTTCCGGATTGGGCGTGAAAATGGCACAATCCACCTGGAAATAGCGATCCACAATGGCTTCCATCATTTCTCCGACTGTTTCACCGGATTCATCCGTGAGGTTGCGGGTCCCGCGTTCTCCCACGCAAGATTCCTCACCCACAATAACCGCGCCGGAAGTTTCCACGACAAAAGGCAGCTTCCAGTTGGGAACCGCCTGGGGGCAGCCGGATACGAGGATACGGGGTGTCTTTTCCGGGAAAACGCCCTTTTTCTCCGCAATCCGCTTCTCCAATTCATCACAGATTTTGTTTACGGATTCCGTAAAACGAGCCGGGTTGTCATAAAAGAAAACCTGGTTGGCCAACAGGGCATCCAAACCGGATATGGGTGTCGGATCCGCCTTGCGCAGAGATGATAGACGATGAATGGCAGCGCGTTTGGCGTTCACAGTCTGAATCGCCTGTCTCAATGATTCGGCAGTGATGGAGACATCGGTGAGTTCTTCGACCGCGGATCTGAAACGATCATATTCAGCCTTTAGAAGTGTTCTACCTTGATCTGATTTGACCTGAGGCACGTCCATCACAAAGAGATTTTCAACCAGATCATTTAGGGACTCATAGGCCTTTTTCTTGCCGTCACAGGTGTTCTCGCCAACGATCATGTCCGCGCTTTCCAGATATGGGCAAACCTTGCCAAGCTTAAACCCAAACGATGACTTGATCAGGGCACATGTATTGCGCGGCAGAAGCTTTTCAACTTCCTCCGTGGCGAAATCAGCCCCTGAGCACAGTCCTACCAGGGTGGCGTTGGCAGCCAGAACGATTTCTTCGGGCACGAAGACACAGTAAGATCCGATGATTTTGCGACCGGATTCCTTTTCATCCAGCAACTCCTTGATCCGCAAGCCGTGGACCTCGCTCATCACAAAATCAAAATACGCCATCCCCTCCGGGCGATCTTTTTGTGACAAAAGAATGTCCTGATAGGCCTTTCCCAAAACGCCGAGCAGGGCGTCATGGGCTTCAAGATCAAGTCCCAAATCCGACCACATAGAACGGTAATCTTCACTCATTGTTTGCTCCTTTGCATAGCTGTCGCATCTCTCCGGCTCGATACGCAGACCGGATGGATGCGGTGTTGCTCGTCTTTTTCTTTCTACAAGTGATTGATCCGGGAGAGTTCGGCAATGCCTATACCGAAGACAACAGAAACGATCCGCGCAAGGATGAAAAGGTGACGGCGAGATGCGATTTTGGCATACGGCTTCGTCTAACAAACCCGGTTAAACTAGATGAAAGCCCCTCAAGTAAAGCCAAAATCGTCAATCATGGAAGACCTCTTGGAAAATCCAAAATCTATTCAGAACATATTAGATCGAACCTGCCGATATGTCAAATAGTCATTGCCGATACCTATTCTTACTCTCATTCAAAAGGCATATTAAGGGAATGACGGGGACACCATACTTATTTCTTGCTGCCGCTGGTTTGGGGTCGGACTTCCGGCGACATCGCCACCGTCCCGGTAGTTGCTTCAAGCTTGGCCGGGGAGATGTTTTTCCACGGAGGGGTCTTGGGGCTGTCGTGACCGCGCAGCTGATCCTACTCGGACACAGAGATGCCCTATACTGGAAATTCAGCGTGACCTGAAACCTGTTTGACAACAGGCCGGCCGTTCAGCGGGATATCAGCCAAACCCGTGATGAACACGGCATCGCTGTCCCCCGGACATGCGCACGAAGATTGTACAAGACCGGCTTCAACTGAAAGAAATGAATTAAGTATGGTGTCCCCAGAATTCGTCCCCAGAATTCGCATCAGAGCATTCGACCACCAATGCCCGAAAACGGTGTCCTGGGACTTATTGCCGCTACGCAACAGGCTGAATGGAGCCAAAGGCCGGGATATTGCGCAGCCCTCTGATTATTTCTGCTGGGTTCCGCCCGAAGTAACGCTTGAACTCACGACTAAACTGAGAAACGCTTTCATACCCTACTTTGTCTGCGGCGATATAGGCCTTCGCCTCCTCCTGAACCATCAAGTCTCTAGCCTTGTTCAGCCTGAATTTCTTGAGATACTGCATCGGTGAATCAGAGGTGATCTCCTTGAAGGCCCGATGAAAAGCGGAAGTACTCATGTGCGCCTCCTGTGCTAGCCGTTCGACATCAAGTTTCCCGGCATAATCACGATGAATCAATTTCAGGGCCCGAGCGACACGAGCAAAACTGCCGCTATGGGATGCCAGAGCATGGAGTACCGGAGCCTGTGGTCCGCAAAGGACCCGATAAAGAATCTCACGCATCAACCCATCGGCCAGGACGCGGGTCTCTGTTTCAGACTGGAGGCTTCCTAATAACCTGACAGTTGCATCCACCATATCTTCGTCCATCGGGGCGGGACCTATGCCACGAGGAAGGGCGCGGTTTCTCTCCTCAACAACGAAATCTAAACGATGTCCCACTTGGGCAATCAGATCGTGTAAGAGGGGCATATCAACATCGATGTAAAGGCCCAGCAGCGGGTTATCTGGGCTCGCGAAGGTTTCACATTCGAACGGGATTGCGACCGAGATCACGAGATAATTGGAGGCATCATACTGGAAAGATTGATTTCCCAGATAGCCGATTTTGCTTCCCTGGGTCAGGATACAGATGCCGGGATCGTACAAGAGTGGGGTGCGGAGAATCGGCTGCAGGGATTTGAAAAATCGCACTCCTTCAAGTAGCGATTCGGAAAACCCCTCAGGCAACTGCAATCGTTCCATCAGCTCTACCATCTTGGACATAGGAACCGATCCTCCTTGGGCTTACGGTAGCTTTAGGCAACACCAAAGCACTCAGCAAGCACATATCTACTACGATCGGCAGAATTAGGCAAGACTTTGCGAGGATCAGGTATTCCGTGTCTTTGAATCAGGATGTAATCTGAAGCCCAAGTACGACATCAAATCAAACAGTTGAGGTGACACCTCGATCAGAGCATATGCAGCATTTAAGGCTAGTTGCATAGCCAGATCTAAAAACTCATCAATTGAAGGAGAAGAGAAATGAACAAGGAGCAAATGAGTAATAAGCTCTATGTAACTGCGAAGTTCACTGCAAAGAATGGCTGTGTAGATGACATGATCAGTCTGCTGGAGAAACTTGCATCAGAAACTAGATCCGAAACAGGATGTCTGGATTACAACTACTACCAATCCTTAGAGAAACCAGAGTCTTTCACCTCCATTGAGATCTGGGAAACCCCGGAGGCTGAGACTGCTCATTGGAACACCGAGCATATCAAGGAGGCGCTGGCTCAACTTCCGAAACTCATGGATGGAGACGCCGAGGTTACCAAATATCACAAAGTTGTATAATTTTGTTGCTTTCTAACAAACAGAAGGAGAATCAAATGAGCAAGACAATTCTTATCACTGGAGCCGGCTCAGGTCTAGGCAAAGGAGCTGCGTTGGGTCTCGCAGATAAAGGACACAAGGTTATCGCAGGCGTAGAAATTTGGCCACAGGTAACTGCTCTGCGTGGTGAGGCAGCCAAAGCAGGCATTGAACTGGAGGTCATCAAGCTGGACATACTTAGCGACATTGATCGACAGAACGCCTACAAGTACGATCTGGACATTCTGGTAAATAATGCCGGCATAGGTGAAACCGGACCGATTGCGGAAATTCCGGTTCAGCTCGTACGAAATGTTTTTGAGGTTAATGTATTTGGCTCACTTGAATTCACCCAGCCATTTGCCAGGCGATTTGCTGAGAAGCGGAAAGGCAAGATTGTATTTGTTTCCTCTATGGCCGGTGTTTCGACGTATCCATATCTGTGCCCTTATAACGCTTCAAAACATGCGGTGGAGGCCATAGCTCAGTGCATGAAGGACGAACTGAAAGAATTTGGAGTTCAAGTGTGCACCATTAATCCTGGAGCTTACCGCACAGGTTTCAATGATCGGATGTACGATTCCCTGGATCAGTGGTACGATCCGGAATCGAATTTTACTTCGGAGACACCCATCCGGGATATTCAAGAATTGATACCAAGTGTTGACGGTCAAACTGATCCGCAAGAGATGATCGACCTTATGGTAGAAACGATTGCAGCCGAGCATCACAAGTTCAGATCTATGCTTCCACAAGCTACGGAGGAATGGTGTAAAGACTACCAGAAACGAATATGGGAGGAGCAAATCTAATGACCATATGATCGCGGGGTAGTGGAAAGGGGGACGCCCTTAAGAATCTCAATACGACAAAGCGATTTCCGGAGACGCCATACTCATCTTACCGAAGCGTTCGGAGAGCTTTTCGGCCCCGGTTTTCCACCAACGCCGGCAGACGCGCTTCATATCCCCGGAACTCCGGAATCCAGTGGTGTCCTCGGAATCACAGGATTGAAGGATCCGCCTCAACACGTCATTAAACAACGATAACTCTTCCTCCGGGATTCCCATGAGAAAGTCGTCTATCATCGATTGAGCCAGCTCAGTCAAGGGCTTACGAAGCCTCTCTTTGTTCAGCGTTGAACGTTGACGTGGCTGTACCGGACAAGCTGGACATAGTTGGAGATCTCGGAGCGGCTTTGATAGCCCGGGACCGCATTCAGGATAGTGGATGACCGCCGCGGCGGTCGGATGCGCGTTCGAGAGCCTTTGCCTCATCCCAGAGTTCGTCCATCTCCGTGAGGTCGGCCTCTTGCAGTGATTTGCCTCGCTCTTTCAACGCGGCTTCAATATATCGGAACCGGGCTTCGAACTTGTCCGTGGCCTTACTCAGAGCAGCCTCGGCGTTCACGTTGAACACCCGGGCCGCGTTGACCATCACAAAAAGGAGATCTCCGAATTCTTCAAGTATCTTGTCCCGGTCTCCTGATTGGGTGGCCTGTTTAAGCTCTTCCATCTCCTCGTAGACCTTTGAAAACACATCTTCGGGTTCCGACCAGTCAAATCCCACTGTTCCGGCGCGTTTGGTCAGTCTTTGAGATCGGCTCAACGCAGGGAGCGTCCGGGGAATGCCGTCAAGATGCGACGTTCGTTTGAGCACGATCTCCTCAGACGCCTTGATCTTGTTCCAGTTCTCAATAACCTCCTGGTCATCTTTCACTTGGGTCTGTCCGAACACATGGGGATGCCTGCGAATCATCTTCCTGATTGCCGTCCGGAGGATTTCCTCCACCGTGGTAAATCCCTGCTGCTCGAACATGTAGGATACCAAGACAACGAGGAAAATGAGATCGCCCGCTTCATCGACCATTCCCCTTTCATCACCCTGATTCATTGCCTGCACCATCTCGTGATACTCTTCCAGTATGTACGGATGGAAACTCTCCGGAGTCTGTTTCAGGTCCCACGGGCATCCGTTCTCGGATCGGAGGGTCTGAATGACATCGAGCAGGTTGCCGAACACTGCTGCCACGTTGTTGGCGCTGTTGTGCTTCATGAGATATGTGTCCTCATTAATCAGATCGGCTTTGTGGACCACGGCCCGGACAGTCTATACCGGAGGCATGGGAGGTTCAAGAGGTTCCTACAAAAATGGATGGACTGCAAAATCCCACGCGTTCCGCCACTGGCCGACCATCCAAGAGGGCGACGCATGCCTCGGCCCTACGCGGGGATCCGGCGCGCTTCCGGCATTTTCATGTTTCGTTGTGCCTCGAGTTTGCGGCATGTAAGTTCCTTTGAAATCATTCACCGGATTTCGGGTAGCTTGGACTTGACTATCCTTGGCTCCTCCGATACCGTTAGACCTTATCCAGGAACGGTTTGCAGGTATTCATTCTATGCTCGATGGAAAAGACGTTCTCATAATAGGCGCAAGAGCCGGCGGATACGGCGAGTCCCTGGCTGAGGCCGCTGTGACAGCGGGCGCGAGGGTTTTCGGCACAACACTCAGTCCAGATGACGCCTCGGAACAGGCTTTTTTCAAAGGTCTTGGAGTCGCGCTTGTGGATGTCCCATTGCGGTACGAGGTCGCGCGGCGGGATCGAGTGCTGGAAACACTCAAAGAAATCGAGAGATGGCTCCGAGAGCACGGGGTGGAACGCCTGGACGCGGTCATTCACGCTGTGGCCGGAGGCTTTCCTCGACACCCCGCGGTAATGAAAGCCGTGGGCGATATCTTGACGGGTAAGCAGACTTTTTCCGATCTGTCCACTTCGGTCAAGAGAGAGGTGTACTACGTCAATGCCGGTTCATTTGAGGACACCGTAAACGGCCTGTCCGGGCTGACCCATGAAGGCACGCAGTTCGTGGCCCTGACCTACCGGGGCAATCTCCCTTACTTCATCTCACCGACCAAGAAGTATCTGGAGAGACTGGCCGTCAAGCTGGCACGGGATGGAAAACGCACACTTGTTGCTGCGTTGCCTGAAGCGTGGACCCAATCATCCCAATTTTTCAAAGGAATAGAGTTGGGAGTCCTGGGTAACTACCGGGAGACGCTCATCGGTCAGAAGGCGATATATGACCAATTAGCGCACGCGCTGGATGAAATGAACGAATCGCTCTCGATAATGGAAGGCCTTGACGGAATCATCGAAGAGCTTGAGATTTTCCTCGAGGGACCATGGAAAGGCATCAGACCCACTTCTGAGCCTGCCGAGGTTTCGTCCCTTGTGGACGAGCTTTTCAAGAAATTGCGAAAAGACGGCACGTTTCCCATCCTGAGGCGGTCTGTGGAGGCGATTTCCGCTTTCGTGAGAAAAGCCTGCGGTGCAATCGTAATAAAGGAATTCCTCGCTGAGGGAAACTACGAACCGGGCGATATCCGCCAGATCTATTACACGGATCTATTGGGACAGACCGCCATCGGACTCGCTGAACCCAGGCCGAGGAAGATCCACAAGCCTTCCGTCAACCGCCGATGGATATTTTTCAATAAGGATGAGATTCGGAATACGCTCTCAATGTATGGGGAGAGTTTTCTGTTCCTCGACCGGGTCATCATGCAAGCCGGTGAAGTGGACGACGGCTTCATGGGATACGGACGATTCAAGGTGCCCACCCCCGAGGAAAACCCGATTCTGAAAGATCATTTTATTGGTATGCCTCTGTTTGGGGGACACCTCCAGATGGAAATGGTGGGACAGCTGAGCACGTTCGCGGTGCGCCGACTTCTGGACGGGAAAAAGATCCTTCCAATACTTACGGGAACCGAGTTTCCGGACCTCAACACAATGGCCCCGCCGGGTGAAGTGCTGAAAGTCATGGCTTTTGTGCGCTTTATAGATAAAAGGAACGTGACGATCGAGGCGGTGATTGAGAACCGGTTTGCGCGCTCCAAAGGAAGGGTCCGCGGAATGGTGGTCACGGAACGTGTGATCCGGAAAATGTTGGCTTCGTTTAGAAATCCCGACCCGACCTGACCTGTAGCGATCGGTAACCGTCCAGTCATTCGGGGGGAGACGGCAACGACCACTTCGAGTCTAGCGGATGGTAAGAGGGCGCACACACAGGTGTGCGCCGTACACTGTGCCCCATGACGGGTCTGGGCCGAGACGTAGGGGCAGACCCCGGATCGGAGTCCGGGGCAGGCTCTATGTGTCTGCCCTCGCCTTCGAAGCTCCCCCGAAACTGAATGGTTGCAAACTCACAGCGGTTCCTTGACCCCTTTCGCTTCCTTTGTTACAAGAAATGCGTACCAGGTCATTCACGAATTCGTTTGATCCGCAACATTACCGAGTGCAGATCCCCAACTATCGGGGCCGCGTTCGGGACCACGGCACGTGTAACCGCGCATGAACCTCCTTACATGGGATTGTGACAGATCAGAGGCCAAGTTAAGTGAACTTGAGGCCGTGTTGAACCGGTCGCCTAAAGGTCGAATCCTGGTCCTGGCGCACAACAATCCCGACCCGGACTCTATTGCGGGAGCAGCCGCGTTCCAGCTGCTGCTCAAGAAGAAGTTCGGCCTGCCGTCAATCATTGGATACGGCGGAGTAGTGACACGCGCGGAAAACAAGGCGATGATTCAAAGGCTCCGAATCAGGATGACCCGCTTGCGGAAGGTCGACCGGGCCAAGTACAGTAAGATAGCTCTAATCGACGCGCAGCCTGGAGCTACAAACAACCTTCTCGAGGGCCGAGGGCCTTCTCCGTTGATTGTCATCGACCATCACCCCCTGAGGAAGGCCTCGCACAAGGCAGCGTTTCACGACATTCGTCCCGAGTTCGGCGCCACTTCCACCATCCTCACCGAATACCTTGTGGTTGCGGGTCTACCCCCCACCCGTAGCGTGGCCAACGCTCTGGTGTACGGAATCAAGACCGATACCAACTCGCTGATGAGAGGGGCATCCGAACGCGATCTGAAGGCGCTTCAATATCTCTCTCGGTTTACCAATCCCCGTGTGTTGGGGGGGATCGAAAAACCTGCTCTCCCCGTGGAGCATTTTGCGGAATATCATCGTGGGCTTTCCCGCACAACCATATACAGGGACGTCGCGATCTGCACCATGGGCACGCTGGACTCGGAATCCATCATACCGCTACTGGCCGACGATCTGCTCCGGATAGACGGGGTGAGATGGTCACTGTGCATGGGCGAATTCCAAGGACTCATGATGCTTTCGCTGCGCTCCACGTCAAGAACCTACCGGGCAGGCGTTGTCATTCGGAAACTTGTGGGCAAGGCCGGATTTGCAGGAGGCCATCGGGGGTTTGCAGGCGGCCAAATGCCCCTGGAGGGGTTGAGCGATCAGCAGAGAGCAGAATTACCGAAAAAACTCACAAATAGATTCCTGAAACTCATTAAACGAGACGGAGCCAATCCCAAACCATTGGTGGAGACCAGTGCGTAGTGCATGGTGTTTGAGACCAACTATCATCGCAAGAAAGCGACAACGAAGTATGAAAATCTTGGGGCAGCTTGTCCGTGGCTTCGCCCCGGATGAGGTAAGCGGTTCTGTAAATACTTTAAGAATCCAGTCATCTTTGGAGGGGAGACTCATCTCCCCTTGCCCTCAGTGAGTATGCGAACCAAACTTGGAATATCGGTCAAGTTTTGGAACAATTGCTACAAAGGAGCTGAGCGTAAAATGAAATGGATAACTCGAGAGAATGCCAAGGTAGATCGCGTTGCTTGTCCGTGGCTTATCAGAAGATTCATAGACCATGACGCGAAGTTCATTTTCGTGCCCGCGGATGAGGTCATGACCACAGCAGACAGCAAAGGAGCAATTCCATACGACGTGCCCGGAGTGGAACTCGGTCATGTTGACGGTCGCTGTTCATTTGAAAGTATCATGCTCAAGTACGACCTGATGGATAATCCTGCCCTGATCCAAATGGCGAAGATCGTCCATGCCGCGGATGTGTCCGCGGATATCGACACCTCCCCGCAAGGATCCGGGTTGAACGCCCTTGCCCAGGGCTTCGCTATGCTCCACGGGTCGGATGATCACAAAAAGATCGAGCTGGAAACGCCCATGTACGATGCGCTCTACGCCTGGTGCGAGGACCAAACGGCAAAGCCACGGTAGCCGGCAAAGGCCGGGGAATTCCCCACCAGGATCTCTTCCGGGGCGACGCATGCCGGCTTGTCCAACAGTGTTCGCTCCTATTCCTTCGACAGCGCATTGGAATGGAATCCCGCCGACCGTTCAGGATCAGTGGATCAGGCATGGCTGTGCTTGAGGGTGGCCAACACTTTCTCGATGTCGGCCCTTCCCTGAGCTTCCAGACGGTCGATCATATCGAGGCACCGCTTCTGAGTTTTTGGTTCGTCGCACTGGCTATATAGGCGAACAACCAACTCGCCGATCATCACAGCCAGGCCCGCTGCCTCGGTTTGAATGTCCTGTGATTCTTCACCAAACTCATCGAGAAACTTCTCGCAAACTGAACAGGTTATTTCAGGCAGCACCGCTACCGTCTCATGCAATGCGATGATCAATGAGCTCGGCGAGCTCTTGAAGGCCGGGCTGTTGACGAAACGCTCAATGAGGTCAGCATGCTTGCCTAGTACATCGTTTCACAAATAGCTTTACAATGGCTTGAGCCTGAAACGCGCTCGACGCGCCGGCCTGCTAAGCTGGCGCTTGCCAAGGAACTAATGAAACGGTCTACTAGTACTGCACGGCGGAAATTCGCGGACGGCTTTTACCTACAGTGCAACGCATCGACAATGGTTTTTGCAGATGGACCCCCCTAGCCCTCTCCTACCAGGATGGCAGGTATTCTTGTACTCCCTTTTTGCCCGGTCAAGGCATGAAGACTGCCATGAATCAGTCTCGGTCCATCCCTTGGCACAGGGCGAGGGCGTTTTCCCCCAGAACTCCCGTGTTGTATCCGCCTTCGAGGACCGCGTAGTACCTGCCCTGACACATTTCCATCGCGTAATCCCGCACACTTCTGCCGATGGTGAAGTAGTCCTCAGTGCTGAGTGTTCCCCCCCAATCCTCCATGTGTCGGTCAAAGCCCGCGCTGACAGCTATGATATCGTACTCATTTGATGTCAGGGCCCGGTCAACCTCTTCCAGAAACCTGATCCTACTATTCTGCTGAATATTCTCCACTGTGACCTCTTTTCTGTCAGCGAAGAAATTCTTGGTTCCGTCTCCGAAATGTAGGTCAATGTCCAGGACCAGGGCGTGGGAGATCTTTCCCTCCCGGAAGAGTTTTTCCAGGGATATGGCCACGTTGTTGAAAAAGCAGAAGCCCCAATGACTTCCAGGGCTTGCATGGTGACCCGGAGGTCGCGCCGCGGCAAAGACCGGTTGCCCATCATAGGCCATTTGCGCTGCCATTGTTGCCCCGCCGGCCGCCATGGCCGCGGCCGAGAACAGACCCGGGTCGCTCTTAACCTCCCTCAGTATGGATTGGGTGTGGACGAGCAGAATGTCTTCTTCAGATGCGGCCCGGGCCTGGACCGTCAAATAGTGGTCCTTTAGTACGGCCATTATGGACTCCACCCGCTCCGGCGTCTCGCAAGACGCTGTGGGGTAGTCGGTGAGATATAGATCGTGATAGACAACCTGCAATCGGTTCTCGGTCATAAGGCGCCTCCCGGCTATACTCCTATCAGGAGATTGATGACCTCCTCGGGCCACGATTCGGCCATGATCGTACCGATCCTTGTCGGATCTCCGACGGTTTCCGAATCCAGATGGGGCAGGACCAGGACCGGACTATCCTTGGCAAAACGAGCCATGTCTTTGGGCGTGAATTCCTCCTCAGGACCGGTCTCAGGTGATGTTTGGGAAAGCACAACGGCCGCGATCCGGATGTTCCGCGTTTCAAGAGCCTCCAGGCTGAGCAACGTGTGATTGACAGTGCCTAATCGCGTGCGGGCCGCCAACACAACAGGGTACCCCAACCGCTGGGCCAGGTCGATCATCATCGTGTCCCCGTTTATGGGAACCATGAGGCCTCCGGCTCCTTCCACTACCGTAAGATCCGCATTCCGTGCCCCGGCTTTGATGAAATCCACCAGATCCACGGTCTCGATGCTCCGGTTCTCAGCCAAAGCGGCCCTTGCGGGCGACGCGGGCAGAGAGAAACGATAAGGCACGACCTGTTCTATGCCGGCCTCCCCGCCTGAGGCTTCCCGGAGAAAGGATCCGTCCTGCGGGCGCAATATTCCATCTTGTTCCGGGCACCCGGTCTCGATGGGCTTCACTGCCCGGACCGCGCCCCCCCTGTCTCGTGCAAGACGCAACAGCCCGGCAGCCACCACAGTCTTGCCTACCCCGGTGTCGGTGCCGGCTATGAAAAGGCTTTTTTGTCTGTATTCTCGGGCCATGAGACCTGATCGAATGTTAGGAACCTATAGTGATGCGCATTGATATTGGGTGTTAAGATCACCCTCCCCCTGCCCCTCCCGTCAAGGGAGGGGGGAGTAGTCCCCTCTCCCCTGGCGGGAGAGGGTTAGGGTGAGGGGGGGGGCCGGCCGTGGAACCCATCTTCAATGCGTGGCGCTATACTTGCCGCAGACATCCTGGATTGATTGAACTGTGGCCGATACGAGCTTCTCGATCTCTTGAGGCAGTATTGAAAGAGGGGGCATCAGTACCACCACGTCCCCCAGAGGCCGTAAGATTACGCCGTATTTTTGCACATTTTGGCACACGCGGGCGCCTATTGTCAGTTCAGGGGAATAAGGCTTTCGGGAAGTCCGATCCTCCACCAGCTCTATGCCGACCATAAACCCGCATTGTCGAATTTCTCCCACATAAGGCAAAGACCCGACCTTTTGTTCCAGTCTATCCGCCAGAAGGGCTATCTTGGGCTCCAAAGCCTGCAAAACCGCGTCGTTTTCAAAGATGTCCAGGCTGGCACAGGCAGCGGCGCAGGCGAGCGCGTTTCCAGTATAGCTGTGACCGTGGAAAAACTGCCTGTACTCGGTGTATTCGCCGAGAAAACCCTCGTAGATCCGGTCTGTGGCGAGTGTCGCGGCCAATGGGAGATAACCTCCCGAGAGGCCTTTTGCCAAAGCCATGATGTCCGGCCTGACCCCTTCGTGCTCACACGCGAACATCTTCCCTGTCCTGCCGAAACCGGTGGCCACTTCATCGCAAATAAGGAGTAAGCCGTGATCTCTACAGATCTTCTCAACTCCCCTGAGAAATCCCTTCGGGTGAACGATCATGCCCGCGGCGCCCTGAACCAACGGTTCCAAAACCACGGCCACGATCTCGTCCGACCGGTTTTCCGCAAGGGCCCGCAGTCGGTCCAGGGATTTGTCACAAGATTCTTGGGGGGTGAGTCCCGGGTTCCTGTAAGGAAACGGAGTGGGAATGGTCAACGTACGGAACAGAAGTGGATGAAAAACACTATGGAAAAGGTCTATGTTACCTGCGCTGACAGACCCGATGGTGTCACCGTGATAGGCCTCCTCCAGAGTCACAAAGAGGTTCTTTCGCTCGTATCCCAGATTTCTCCAGTATTGGAACGCGATTTTCAGCGCCACTTCCACAGCTGTGGATCCGGAATCGGAATAGAAAACCCGGTTAAGGCCCTTGGGAGTTATGCGGACTAGTTTTTCGGCAAGCTCAATAGATGGAAGCCCGGCCAGCCCCAACAGCGTTGAATGGGCGATCTTTCCCATCTGCTCAGAAACAGCGTTGTCGATTTCGGTCCTGCGATGCCCGTGTACATTGACCCACAAGGAGGACACGCCGTCCAGGTAACGGCGACCTTCGGTGTCGATCAACCAATTCCCTTCACCCCGTTCTATCACGACAGGATCGGAACTTGTCCATTGCTCCATCTGGGTGAATGGGTGCCAAATGTGTTTTCTGTCGAGTTCCGACCAATTGGGGGCCATTTGTCCGTCCCATGTGAATCCGGCTATTCCGCGAGAACGTCTGCTGCGATTTTTGTCAGGGCCTGAACCGAGCCCGGAAAAATGCGGAGAACCCAATGTGCTGACTGAACGGCCTCATCCTGCTCCCTTGCCGGCGCCTGGGGTGTCGGCAAGCGGGATTTCCCGGGGAATGTCGTCATAGAGCGTTTCACGGTTTACCCGAAAAGCGCCGGTCCAATAGGAGATCATTCCGAGCGATAGGGATAAGACCACGTTGAACAGATGATAAACCGTGGCAAATGGCACAGCAATAGCCGCGGTTATCCCGAACAGCGCCAGCGCGTAACGGCACGCGGCATGGAATGTGCCTATGAAACCCGGCGCAGACGGAAGCGCCACTCCTATACACAAAAGAACCTGAGTCGTGACAGCCACCAAGAACGGCGCGTCTATTGAGAATGCCCGTAGGAACAAGTAAGTTATGGTGGAAAACAAGGTCCAGATCGTGACGGAATAGATGAAAATCACTACGGCCTGCTTCCAGCTCGCCATTATTCCCAGACCCGCGACGATGCGCTGAAAAACCCCGCCAAGAAAGGCGCCGGCCCGGGAGGGCAGCCATGAAACGAGCCGGTCCACAACGGCCTGGACCTGTTCCCTCCGAATGAGAACCAACAACACCACTGCGTATCCACCGGCAAGCGCCAGCAGGAGGGCCTGTCCGAGCCGTACGTAGACCCAGGGTATCTGCTGGGGCGTTGTCCAGAGCACCACTCCGAGCAACAGCAACAATCCGAGGAGATCAAAGAACCTTTCGACCAATACAGCGCCGAACACACTTGAGAAAGAGGCCCCACGGCGTTGCAGAAGATAAGGTCTCGCCAGTTCGCCCAAGCGGGCGGGAATGATGAGGTTCAGGGCCCCCCATATGTTCATCAAATCCCATGAATCTTTCAGGTTCAGCGGGGAAAAGGGGCTCACGATCAAGCCGAATCGCAGGGCCCTCACCAGTTGAACGGCCAGCAACAGTACTGCTGACGGCAAGAGGTACACAGGGCGCATCTCGGCCAAACCGCTCCTGAACTCGGCCCAGGAGACGCCTCGAAATGCCAGGTACAGAAAGAAAAGCCCCAACAGGGTCCCAAACCCGACCAATAGCCATTGCTTGAAGTTACTTGATTTGCCGACGTTGTTCATCAGTTCGCTTTCAGTTCCTCGCGGAAGTAGGCTATGGTCGCGGTCAGGCCCTCGTGAAGAGGAACCGTGGGCTGCCAGTTGAGAAGCTCGCGAGCCAGAGTTATATCGGGTCTGCGTCTGACCGGGTCGTCCTGCGGAAGAGCTTTGTAAACCACTCCCGAGTCGACCTCCGACATCATCCCCGGAATCGTCCTTGCCAGTTCCTCTATGGTTACTTCTTCAGGGTTGCCAAGGTTGATGGGGCCCGACTCACCGCTTTCCATAAGCGTAATCAATCCTTGTACCATGTCGCTGACGTAGCAAAAAGATCTGGTCTGAGATCCATCTCCATAGACGGTCAGATCTTCGTTACGAAGCGCCTGACATATGAAATTGCTGACCACTCGGCCGTCATTGGGCAGCATGCGAGGCCCGTAAGTGTTGAAGATGCGGGCAATTCCCACATCCACCCCATTGTATTCCCGGTACCCCACCATGAGGGTTTCCGCAGCGCGTTTCCCTTCATCGTAGCAAGCTCTAGGACCTACAGGGCTGACGTTGCCATAGTACGACTCCGGTTGGGGATGAACTTCCGGGTCTCCGTAGACCTCCGACGTGGAGGCCAAGAGAATCCGGGCCCGTATCCGCTTGGCGAGCCCACACATATTCAGGGTTCCCAGGACCGAAGTCTTAAGGGTCTTGATGGGATTGTCCTGATAGTGCACCGGAGATGCAGGACACGCAAGATGATATATCTGGTCCGCCTCGAGCAAAATCGGGGCCACCACGTCGTGCCTTATGAACTCAAAATTGGGATTCTCCAAGAAGGGAAGCAAATTCTTCTTCACACCGGTGAAAAAATTATCCAGACAAACAACCGCGGCGCCTCGTGCCAGCAAGGCTTCCACCAGATGACTGCCAATGAATCCGGCGCCCCCCGTTACAATGATCGTTTTCATCGGGATCTGCTCCGTAGTCTTTTCGATCACATACACTATCCGATACACCGAAGTTCTGTCAATCCTCACAAACGGGACGCGTCCCGTGAGGCCGGTATCGTGACTTGGCCGGAACTGTGAACACGGGGAAGGACGCCAAGCATGGGGCAACAGACCGATCAAAGTCTCCACACCCATCTCATACCATGTCGCGAATATTATTGTAATCCGGGTTTGCCGCGAGAGAGGTCTGTGTCAGGAAGCAGTCCGTGGCTTCGCCTCGGACATACGCATTAGGAGCGCGCTTGCTGCGCCTGGATGCTCGAAGGGGGAGACCGTCTCCCCCTTCGAGCATCCCACTTCCAGGACCGACCGCACACACTTGGGTATCATGGACACAATGTCGCGGCGTACGCGTGTGCAGCATTCCAGAGGGCAGGAAATTCGGGGAACGGTGTGTACAGATATGGAGTTAGGAACCGCGCCGCCCCTCTCTTATCGACACAAGGGAACCGCGTTTACTCTGTAGGTGTGGGGGACCATGACCCGGCGACAGACTTTCTTGTAAACCACTCTGTACCAGGGCACGACCTTCTTCTCACAATAGGAGAATGGGACTTTCTGTTCCTCCACCCAGGAACAGGGCTTGGGACAGCACTTCACGCAGGGACCTGCACCGCAAACCGGTCCAACAGGATTGGCTGTGACCAGCATCTTCCTGCTCTTATAACCGATCCTTCTTACCGGTACCGTGACATTGCACGGCTGGAGTTGTGCAACCAGTTCGGTCTTTAGGCAGGGGACCATTACAGTGACAAATCTGTCCGGAGGTGGGCACGGATTCGGACCACAGTAACCGTTCATACATAGTGCCGGTCCCGCTATTCCTACCAGAATAATCATAGTGACTGAAATACTAACTGCTGCCCTTTTCATGCTGGATCACTCCTTAAGCTGATCGATATCGCTCCGTCGGAGTCTGAAGAACATTATTCGAACTGCGTGCAGGCGCGGCGCCGGTCCGGTCAAGCAGATTGCAATCCCCCCCGGGACACCCCCGCCGTCCTGAACCGGCTGGTCCAGCCGGGGGGTTGATCCGTTTTTCGGGTGGCAGACAAATGCGCCATTTGTCGCAGTTTCCACGAAACACCAGGGTGCCCTACAGCCTCTCGTGCATACTTAACGCTGAGATTATAGCACACTGCCCCAATAACCTCAAGCCTACATGACATGATTGGCGTAACCATTCAGTTTCGGAGGGAGATGGCAGCGACCACCTTCTCGAGTCTAGCGGATGGTAAGAGGGCGCACACACAAGTACGCGCCGTACACTGTGCCCCATGACGGGTCTGGACCCAAACGTAGGGGCAGACCTATGTGTCTGCCCTCCCCGTTGCCCCCCGTAAGTGAATGGTTACATGATTGGCATACCACATGGACGTTTCAAGTGATTTCACCTACAGGAAGCGCGTACAAACGAAAAGCCCGACCACGGGACTTCGGAAGCCGACAAGCTTCTCTCGGTACGTATAATACCAATGCGCAATCAAGAGAGTGAGATCGGGTTCACTCTGAATCGGTCCGATCAGAATCATCCGATTTGAGCAGATCCGAAACGCTTCTCACAAGAAGGTAGGTGAACCCCAGAAACACAGTCACCCTTAGGATAAAGACGAATAGGCTGTCGGATATCAGCCCGGATTGAATCTGAATGAAGAGATAGTACCCGAGGCAAAGCATTCCCAAAACGCACAGGACCACTTTGGCATACGGGTTCAGGAATTTGTTTCCATTCATTGAAGTCCCTCTGTGATGATCGGTACTTTTGCAGACTACTTCGGCCGCGAGGTCACCGTATAATACCATTTCGCGAATATTATTGTAATCCGGGTTTGCGGCGGGAGCAACAGGATGAAAGGCTTATGTTGACCCGTATGGGTAGGGGGTAGGTGATTTTCGCGCCGAATATCAATGCGCATCACTATAGCTCAGCGCGGAAATGGCTCTATGCCGTACGGTCATGCACCGGGCGTGTCCGGGATGGAAACCAGGGAGCGGGCCAGGACTTCTCGTGGACGACTGGTGCCGTCGGACGGGCCGATGATTCTTTCCCCTTCCATTGCCTCAATGATTCGCGCGGCGCGATTGTACCCGATGCGCATGTGCCGCTGGATGAGAGATATGGACGCGTGGCCCAGGCGTGTGACCAGTTCCACTGCTTCGTCATACTTCACGTCATCGATCAGATCCGCGCCCGAGCTGGTTGCGCCCTCGTCAGTGACGTGCTTGGATATCTCCTCCAGGTAGACCGGGGATCTCTGCTTCTTGATGAAATCCACAACTCGAGTGATTTCATCCTCAGAGACAAACGCACCATGAAGGCGCGCTATCTTCGCGGTACCCGGGGGAAGGAAGAGTAAATCACCTTTTCCGAGAAGGTTTTCAGCCCCTACCGTGTCGAGAATGGTTCTTGAATCAGGGCGAGCGGACACCTGAAACGACAACCGCGCGGGCAAATTGGCCTTGATCACACCTGTGATCACGTCCACTGAAGGCCTCTGGGTCGCCAGTATCAAATGAATTCCCGCGGCCCTCGCCATCTGCGCCAGACGAGCGATCAAGATTTCAATATCTTTTGCCGCAACCATCATCAATTCCGCGAGCTCATCCACGACGATGACTATGTACGGGATCTTTTCCACCGGCGGGCCTTCAGGATCAGGGGTTATGACGCCCGAACGAACCTTTTCATTGTAGCCTTCGATATTCTTGGCGCCGGCGTTGCTGAGCAGTTCGTATCGCCGTTCCATCTCCTTGATGGCCCAGGACAGCACCTTTGGAACCGTCTCCGGGTCCGTTACCACGGGATAGATCAGATGAGGAATATCCTGGTAATAGGAGAGTTCCAACCTCTTGGGGTCCACCATGATGAACTTGACATCGTCCGGGTGGCAGGACATGAGCCAGGAGCAGATCATACAGTTCAAGCCCACCGACTTACCTGTTCCGGTCGCGCCGGCGATCAGCAGATGGGGCATACTGGCAAGGCTCGTAGCAACCGGTTCGCCGTCAATTCCTTTTCCCAGCGCGATCTTCAGCGGTTCCGTGGATTCCATGAATGCTCGGGATTCAACTATTTCCCTGAAATAGACGGTCTCCCGGTTCAGGTTGGGAACCTCGATGCCAACCGTGTCCTTGCCCGGAATAGGCGCCACCACCCTGGTGGAACCTGATTTCAGGGCCATGGCGAGGTCATCCGCCTTGTTGAGCACTTTGCGAAGCGGAACCCCACGGGCCAGGCTAAGCTCATACATTGTGACCACCGGTCCCGGATGGATCGCCACCACCTCGCCCTTTATTCCGAGATCGGACAGCTTCCGGCCTAACACTCCGGCATTGCTCTCCAGGAGATTCCTGTCGATGGATCGGTTTGAATGTTGGGGCTTGTCGAGAAGATCAGAACTGGGAAGTCTGAAGTCGTCTTCCGTTGTACACCGCGTCTTGGCGCCCTTGCTCCGTGAGGGCTTTTCATCAGCTCTTTTGGTCACCTCGATGGCCCCCCGCTCATTAGCGGCAGGCTTCTGCGCAATTTTGCTCGATCGTGATTTGGCGACACGCTGTTTCCGGGACAATTCTTGGGCCAAGTACTCTTCAATTGCTTTCTCGAGTGCCTCCTGACTCACAGTGTCCCGGGCTGATTCACTCAGCCGAGCGGACATTCTTGACGAAGTCCCGTTGGCGCGGCCGCGAAATTCACTCCCCTTGGACGAGGAAGGTTTGCGCACAACAATAGGGGGCGCCTGTGCAACCGACGAATGGGGGTTATCGACCGCTTCATCCGAATTTTCCTCCGGCAGCCAGGAAAGCTTTTCCCAGGAGGGGATTTCCAGTTGCCCCGCGTGGTAGTCTTCTTGCTCGAATGACGGAGCGGTCGAGACTCTTTCGGTGGCCGGTGTCTCATCATGGTCGCCCGCGTGACAGGGCAAGACATCAGGCTCAGAATAAGAACCCTCAACCTCGGCCCAATTATTGTCCGAACCGGCCGCGTGTAAGCTCTCCACCGCGTTTGCGAACCACCCTTTGCCGGCAGTCCATGAGGACGAGACAAAGCGCATGGTCCCCTGTACCGACAATCTGGAAATGTGCAATGTGCAAATCAGTATCAGTGCCGCGGTTAGTACGATCTCTCCGCCACTCCCCAGCAGACTTATGGCGGAACCGTGAATCAGGCTCCCCAACGCGCCCCCGGGATGTTCAACAGGAAACTTGAAGACCTGCCCTGGAAGGAACCGCTCCAGTAGCGCTGAAATCGCGGCAGCCATCAAGATCACCGAACCGATTTCCGTCCAACGCAGACCGCGACGACCCGGAAAAAAGGATCGCAGGGCCATGATCAGCAATCCTACAGGAACGATCAGCGCCCCTATTCCCAGCACCTGTGCCAGCGCATCGGCAATGTGAGATCCGACCAGACCGCACAGATTGGACGAGCTCAGCCGAGCGGTCGCCACATTAAAGGACGGGTCACGAGGATCGTACGAGCCCAGACACAAAAACAAAAAGATCGATGCGGCAAGCAGCAGGATTCCCAGGCCTTCACGTCTGCCGACGCCGGCCGCGGGCTCCGCTGATCCTCGGCCCGCTTTACTGACAACCCGTTTCTTTGAAGTCTTCTGAGACATTAATCCTTCGCCGACCTCTATTCCACTGAAGCCTCAAACCGCCCCAAGAATGGGGGAAACCACTTCCAGGACCGGTTGACGACAGCGGACCACGACAAACTATAACATATTACATGAGCTTTTGGCAATAACATTGGCAATCTACTGGTAATCATTCATGGCATTGCGAGGAGTGAAACGACGAAGCAATCTCCTAACCAGGCAATTTGGGGATTGCGTCGCTGTGTTCGCAATGACATGTTCACCGGAAACGTCCCCCCGCCACGAATGAGTCAATGGTTACGTCTGCCGGCCTCGTGCAGCAGCATGAGAAAACTCTTTCCGAAATGGGTGGCCTGGGGTCGAGATGAATGAACAACTGAGCAATGAGCGTTATCTTGCTCGAACCTTAATCGGGACCGCGCGTACCGGGGGAGCGCACATCGGAGGCGCACAGGGGGGCGGCGCTGTGCAGGCAGGCGGAGGGGGACATGGACTGGGCGCTGTACACTTGTACGCGGCCGGACTGGGATAAAGGGGTGGATTACAAACGATTACAGGGCATTCGGGAGGCCCGACCAGCTTCCTGGGATAGCACCGGGGAGCGGGCGCGCAAGGGCCGCAATAGGCCGGTGGAGGCGGGGCCGGGCAGGTCGGAGGGCCCGGTCTTGCATAACTCATGGGAACCATCTCGCAGGGATCTTTTGCCGGGAAAAATGCATCCGACACCACGGGCAGTGTGACCACTACCAGCGCTGTCACTACGATTAATCCGATAATGAAAGAGCAAGTTCTCAACTGACCAAACTCCCTAGGTTGCCTCTGCGAAGCGTTCGGGATCAACGACCTTTTTCTTCTTTCAACAGGTTTCGGAAGGCATTATACTGGAGCCGCGGGACCGGGTCAAGATTTTCTAACTGAATGGTTACGATAAAGGCGGGTTCCGGACGCGGCTCTACAGGATGACTCACTTCCTGAACTACAAGTATTATCTTGACCGGACAGCCGGCAAACCGGCCGTGTTCAAGCGTTCTGAGAACCTCAAAAAGGCGCTTGATGAGCTGAGAAGCCTGGATCTGAAACCGCTGGACGAAAAAGGAGTATTCAAGCGATTACCGAGAAGAAAGCTCACAAGGATGTACATGAAAGCCGATCTGCTCCTGGGCAGGAGCAAACCCAGCAGGTACGTGCGGCCGAAAACACCGATACCAAGGACGAACCCGGTTTACTACGTCTTTGACGAAGCTTCTCAAGAATGGTTGCTCATAGACAGCAGGGGAAAGATCCTGACGAACGAAGAGACGCTCGATCCCAAATGGGAATTTGTGGGCTATTCTCCCGAACTTCGGAGCATCATTTACGCAAGCAAGGACTCGATTTTCTATCCTATCAAAGGGAGTCCGCTCATCCTGCGAAAGGGTTCCGAGGAGCCGGCGGTCAAGCACATACGTCCCAGGCAGGGAAGCATTTCCGGATTGGCGGGCTGCGCCTTGAACTGGCTTACCATAGAGGGAAACGGCAAGTTCCTCTGCCATTAAGGACTGAGTTCCACCGAAAAGCTCTACTATGGGACGGCCGGCAATGAGGACACCAAAACCCCATACTGTCTGAAGTGTTCTTCCGTGGACGAGCTTCTGGATTCAACACAGAACCAGGGCCTGAAAGACGCTGAGTTCAGACACGGGGCAAGACAAGATTCCATCTTCCTGGTCTGCATCAAAACGCCCGGGCACCAGCATTTGTATCAATTCCTGGGCCCCGGATCTCACGCTCCCAACACGGCAAGAATCGGACCCTGGATCCGGGAACTGGCCTCTTTTTCCGTCACTCGTGAGATCAGTGCGATCGATGCAGGCCGCGGCCCGGGCAACACAGCGATCTACATTGCCTTCAAGAATGGGGGAATCAGGAAGTTCGGTTTCCCGCGGAAGTTGGATCAGGATTTAAGGGAGGAAACCTCATTTTTTGAGAGATCCAGGGGAATAGTTGATTCCGAGATTCGGTCGATCATTTTCGGGTCGGCAGTGAGCATGCCCGCGGTTTATGCAACAACGGGCGATGACGGGATATTTCGTTTCGCGGTGGACGGGACCGCCGACTATGGCGTGGAGTAGCCACATATCACGGAATGGAGTGTCCGGCCTTCAGGGCCCTCATACCAAGTTGCGTTCAAAGAAGTACATACAGGTGAGGGACCGAGTCTCAAAATCCCCCCTAACCCCCCTTTTTCAAAGGGGGGGACCGGCCCCCCCCCCTTTAGCAAAGGGGGGCAGGGGGGATTTCTCCCTTCCGGACTTGAGCCATATGTTCCCTCTTTGAAAGCGCATTGGTATCACCTGCGGTGTTGCGATCATCGGCAGGTGGTGATTCATGAGACACTCTTCATGGTGTGCGCGGTACAACTACTCATCGGCCGGTACGCACGATCGTCGCCGTAGGCCCTCGCACGATCGTAACCTGCGGACCAATCGCCAGGAACTTGCCTATACCCGGATCCCTTTGAAGAAGGGAGAAGTAGTCGTTTCCTAGAAAATTCACAGTCGTTGAAGGCATGGAAGAGCGAAATCTCACGTCCAGCCATCGTGCGCCCTTGAGGCGGAAAACCTTTCCGTCCACAATACGAATCTCAGGTGATTCCAGATCCGACGCCAGATTGGATCTTCTCAGACGCCACAGCAGTATCCCTAATTCATTTCCTTCGGTGTGCGGATGTTCGGTCGCGGGGGTCTTTCCCACAAGAGTAGGGACCCGGAATCCGAATTCCTCCGCCAGTTTGCCGATCCGGTTCCTTACCGCAATTTCCGGACCCCTGAACCATTCTTGTTCCAGGAGGCCGGACAATCGGCGCATTGCCCAAAGCCTGGGCAGATACGGGCGCCTTTCTTCCACAGCGGGAAACGAGAAGGTCTTCTTCACGACATCGAAGCGTCCCCTGACCTTGGCCCGCAGTTCAGCAACACCCCTGACCGCGCCTTTGGCTTCATATCGGCCAAGAACAATTGCGCTTTGCCGGCCAAAAAGGTCGGGGATCGGCGATGGGAAGACATTTTGCGGGGAAATCCCCTGAAATGTCAAAGAGATTTGCGATACCCTCGGGGGAGAGACTCTGGCCAAAAACCTGTTCATCACCGATCGGAAATCTTCCTTCCCTGAGTAGTGGAAGACGCTGCCCTTGGTGGCCCCGGCCACCTTGTCCAATGTGGCCATGTCGGGTTGCTCCCCCAGGGCCAACACAAATACTCTTGCACCAACATCGTTGTACCGTTTCACGGCAGCCAAGATTGCCCTTGGATTGGTGATTCCCACTGTGGACCGGCCGTCGCCCACGAGCATTAACACTGCGCGGCGGCGGCGAGAAGTGAACTGTTCGAGGGCACTCATCAAGCCGTTATGAAGGTCGGTTGCGCCCGTCTCCCCGATGGAATTGACCATTCCTACGGCCTTTGTGACGTTTTCCTTGGTCACGGGCAGGAGCTTGGCGGCAAGCTTTCCTGTTCGGGTTCCAATGGTCAAGACGTTGAACCTGTCCCGATTCCTGAGCCGGGACAGGCAAAAAGTTACGGCCCTCCTGGACCGTTGCAGATTCGCGGGATCCATGCTGCCGGATCCATCGATGAGAAAAACAACGTCCTTTTCCGGTTCCCCACCGCGAGACCCGAACACGGGAGTCGCAATAAACGCCAGGAATGTCCCTTTCCCCCCCTTGGGTCTGTGGGTGAAGAGTGACAGACCGAGACCTCTCCCGGAAAATGTTGTAAGGAGCTGGAAATCCTCGGAAACTCGCTCTTCCTGTTGTCTCACTGTTACAACGCAACGATTGGGAGATTCTCTAAAAACCGAAATGTTGTGGGATGGAGAAAAGACATTTCTTACAGTACGAGACATCTTGAATCGTACCCGAATGATCAGATCAGCCACGGGACCCACGGAATAGCGTTCCCCCGCGAGAGGGCAGTCAATCTCCAGATGATCCGCTGTGCCGGTGAAAGGGATTCTATACCGCACACTGAAGGACCTCTGTTGCTTGGCGCCCAGACTCACCGACCGGACGACGAGCATCTGCTTTCCCGCCAGTCCCAAAAGAGAAGGATCTCTCATCCTCACGGTCAGATCTCGCAGAAGCGTAAGAACGCGTGACGACGAGACCATCTCGAAGGAGTTGGAAATGCCGTCGATCTTAACCTGAGCCCGTTGGGGGGATTCGGCTCCATCAAGAGGGAAAAGGTAATATGCTTTTACAGGGAAGTCGTTGTTGTTGTAAAAAGTCTGATCGATCCTGTACTCCAGGAACGATTCGGATACCGTGATATGGGTACTGGAACGCAAGACGGTCGGCCGCGCTACAGCAAAGGTTTCCCCTTTCAAGGTAGGGGGAAACACGTGGAGGATGCCCCCGGCCAGGCTTTGAACCGGCAACAAGACTAAGATCGCAAGAAGAAAAGATCCTCGTCTGAAAATGGACACACTTGTGAACTCATTTGAACTCGCCGTGAGAGTCGACATGGGCCACAAAGATGAAGCGCTTGGGAATTTCAACAAGAATCTCCCCGTGAATGTGGGAACCGACCGTCCGATCATATTGCGCTTATTCCTGGTCCGCAGGTTTGGAGAAACGTTCCACATCGTCTTGAACGTCTTTCTTGATGACCCTTCCTCGGCTTTCATGCTACTCCGCCGGCAAACCCTTCCCGCTTTCCGGCTTAGACCGGCTATCCAAGAGGGCGCAGCATGCTGCGCCCCTGCGCCGGGGACCCGCCACTTTGCCGGCACTTTCATGTTTCGTTGTCGCTTTCTTGCGATGATAGTTGGTATAATGTCCGGATCCTCGCGTTCGCGGGAATGACGCGACCCAATCTACTACTTTGTCATGAGGTTCCACCCGCGTCATGAAATATCATGTGGGTTCATCACCAGCGAGGTCGAAGTCTCGGTCCCGGGCTTGATCGATGACCTCAAAACTTTAAGGTGAGTTTTCCACTGGTGGTGAGTATCCCAAGGATGTTGGTAAGCTTATCGGAATCCTTCAATGTGACCGAATCCGCGTCAATTTCGAGAACCTGCAACGCTGCCAATTTTTCAACATATTTCTGAATTCGGTCCGCGTCTTCCAGTCCAAAAAGGTCTCCAAGTCCGTCAAAATCAACGTCGTCACCATTTCCAAGACTTCCGCGACGATGGAGATAGACCAGGCCATGGATCAAACGACATAGTGGGTCATCAAATAGTGTGCTCTCCAAAATGCCGTTGGTATCTCTCAGCTTTTCCACAAGGCGGACGATCAGCTTCCGGGCCAGATCTTCGGGGATGAGGTGGCCGAAGGTCTCCACGGGAATGACCATGAGGTCACAATCTTCGAGGACCTCGGCCGCCTCGGCCCGGCGAGGATCGTACAGAACGGCCGCCTCGCCGAAAATGTCTCCAGGGCCCAGAATGGAAAGCGTTTGTTTCCTTTGGCCCACCCGCAGGAAGATTCGGACCTTTCCCTTTTGGATCACATAAAGATCTGAACTCGCGTCCCCTTGTTGGAAAATGATTTTGCCCGCACGAATCTTTGTGGTTTCAGGCAAGAGATTCGGCTGCGCATCCGGGGCCCTGTTCCCACTGTCAATGATCGAGTGCGACCGTCTGGTAAACTCGTCAGCAAGATTCCGCGCGTCCCTGTGGCCGACGTGTCGTGGGATGGACCGGGCCCTGGGCCGCCGCGAGTCCGGCCCAGCCCCCCCCGCGGACATCAACTTCCTCATCCGGCGCCTGTCGGTAAGGATCTCTCTTTGGAACATGCCCTTCAAGTATTCAGCGAATGTCGTGGTGTTCAGATCCAATGAGGAATGCGCTATTGCGCCGCGAACGTCCTCGATCAATTCCTCCATCCACGGGTACCTGTCATCGGGATCCGCGGCCATTGCCTTAATGAGAATCGGCTTCAACTGCGGTGGAATCCGCTCATTAACCTCAACGGTCTTGTTTATGTTCAGGTCCAGGATCATTCTCGCTGTCTCTTCGACCGTTTTCTGATGTCGGACCGGGCGCACCCCTGTTAACAACTCGTAGAGGAACATGCCGATACCGTAAATGTCCACCCGCCTGTCCAGAGGCTTGTTCAGGAGTTGTTCAGGAGAACAATAGATCAGCTTTCCCGCAACAGGCTGATCTTTGTCGGAAGGCCCGTTCAACAAGATGCGCGCGATGCCGAAGTCGATTATCTTGACCTCGGCCTCATAGGAGATCATGACGTTGAAGGAATTGAGGTCCTGATGAACCAGCATCAGGTTCTGTCCGTCGGCGCCCTTCTTCCGGTGAGCGTACGCCAAGCCCTTGGCCAGTTCCATCACCGCGTACAGTGCGAACGCAAGCGAAGGGTAACGCCCGGTTCTTTGGGCCTTCGTCAGTACATGGGCTGCGTTTCGGCCTTCTATGTATTCCATCGCAATATAGTATTCGCCGTCAATTACCCCCATGTCCATAACCTGAACCACGTTGGAGTGATTCAGTCGAGCGAGGGTCTTCCCTTCGTTGAGAAAACGCTTCACAAAACGATGTTTCTTAGCATATTCGGGAAAGAGCTTCTTGATTACAAGCGGTTTCTGGAAGTCGCCCAGGCTGACCGCCTTTGCCAGATAGATATCGGACATTCCCCCTTTGGAGATCTTGTACGTAAGAAGGTAACGACCGAACCCGGTCGGCTCGAAGTGCGAATTCCGGCCCGTTAAGGCGGACTGACGTTTTGTCGTGGAATCTTCCATTCCCATTCTTCAACCGATCAGGAACTTGACCGGAAGACCGCGGGGGTTAAGAGGGCATAGGTGATTGGACCGATCTTGATTCTGCGTTGTTGGGAAACGTCCGTGCCTTCGGGTGCTCTTCTATAACCCAGCGTTCGGTCGGCCAGTATGAAATAGTCTTTCTTGCCCCAGGTGAGGTGAACCAACAAGCCCGGTGAAACCGCGGCCGAACTATTCTGCGGCCTCTTGAGTGGAAGCCGGTGCAAAGGGCGAGAACCGATATTGATTGTTTGCTTTTCCAGAAGTGGGAGGGCCTGTTCCTTTGTCAGCGCGTACAATGCGCCGATGTCCGACAATGGAATCGCCATGGGCGCTCCGCCCCAGGACACCAACTGCAGCCCCTCCGATCGAGACTCTTGTGCCGCCGCGGCCGAATTACCGGACACGACGCCCGGTTGCATACCGGAGAGTCGGCCGTGGAGCGAGGAGAGCGTAGCCACATCCTCAGCGAGAAGTTTCTCCAGAGTCCCCAGCCTTCGGGTGATTTCCTCCCCCGACATGTTTCCTCCCTGACGAAATACCGCCAGGATGCGAGCCAAGCGTTGACTGATTTCCTCCAGGGAACGCACGGACCCACCCACGTCATTCAAGACCAGATCGTACTCTTGGGGCGCTCCACCTTCAGCCCGTGGGATACGCTGTTCAGCCGCGGCCATGATCTCCCGGAATCGACCTTTGAATTCCGCCAGCTGTGCTCGCTCCGGAAGCTGCGGATTCTCAGAATCAGTGGCCTGCCTCAGCACAGTGATACCATCTTGTAAGAAATTGAGGAAGGAAGGGTGCGGAACAACGCCGGAACTCGCCAGACGCTGAAGAAGCTGCGTGTTCATGTTCAGCAGGAACTTGACCGGCCCGTCACCGGAAGCCTGCCGATCCAATTCTTTGAACAGGCGCACCAGATCCTTGACCGTATCGATGCTGGTTTCCCAGTCCAACTGAAGCACGAGGGCCTCGATCCGGTCCATGAGATGTTCAGAGGATTGGTTCCTACCGACTTCTCCAGCTTTGGCCGCAGGTTGTATCACGGGAGAGGGGGGCACCGGGGCAGTCACGGCTTTGGGCTTTGTCGCCGGACCCGGCACGTCGTCGGGGAAGATACCGCCGAACAGCTCCTCTATCTTCTGTCCAACCGCCTCTCCCAATTCTTCAGGGCTTTGATTTCTTTTGTCGTCGGCCACAGATGCTCTCCCGACACGTCGATCAGGCTCCGGTACCGGACAAGCTCATTCCTTTGTCCTTCAGGAGTCGAGCGCTCACATCCACAACGGTCATCATACAGACTTTCTTGAAAGTCTCTCTGACCCCGTCACCCTTCAGCGCGCTGGCCTCAAATTCGGGGAGTTTTGACCCGGAATTCAAGTCCCGGGCAATCTCCTCCATGGGCATCACTCCCACTTTGCTGCCTTCGAGATCCCGCTTGTTATATTGAAGAACCAGCGGCAGGGAATGGATGTTCTTTCCCTGCTCAGCCAAGTTATCGTCAAGGTTTCTTAGGCTTTCCAGATTGTTGCTCTTTCTAGCGGAAATCGAATCGGCCACGAAAACGATTCCGTCAACACCTTTGAGCACCAGCTTCCGGGTGTCATTGTACCGTACTTGACCCGGCACGGTGTACAGGGAAATCTTGATCCGAAACTTCCCAATGCTGCCCAGATCCATAGGAAGGAAATCGAAAAAGAGTGTGCGATCGCCCGATGTGTCAATGGACAGGAGTTCTCCGCGAACCTGGTGTTCCAAGGCCTTGTGAATCGAAATGAGGTTGGTCGTCTTTCCTCCTCTGCCGGGACCGTAATAGACAATTTTGCAATGAATTTCGTCTGATCGGAAACTTATAATGGCCATTAAACATCCTTGTGAGAAGCGCGGCGCAGCTCCTGCTTAGGTGTTGAACCAGTCTCGCAGGTTCTTCGCGAAGGTCTTCTCAATGTCTTCCAAAGCTTTGCGGACCTCGAGGCGCACCAATCCAAGATGCGTGTTATTGTCAAAAATCGTTATCATGAGATGGTCTTCGCCCACATTGGAAAAGTGGATGTTCTCTTCTCTTCCTTTGTGGAAGAGAAGGGTGAACTCCTCCTCGCCAAAGAGTCGAGCAATGGCCGTAGTAGCCCCATAATTTGCAGCGGTCAGCGCGGCCAACGACGCAATTTTTTCCTCATCCATGGCCCCCAGGTGACTAACCAATTGTCCTGCCTTGTCGATCAGCAGCACCGTATGAGACCCGCTCCGACTCAGCATATTCGACAACGCCGCGTCTATGAGATCCAGGGCTTGCTTGCTCAGAACAAGATCTGCCATCTTTCTCCTTCGGTCCCTACTGTGCCTCAAGATTTCCGGATCGTCAAACGCATCCTTCGGAAACTCCCTCGGTCGGAGGGAATTCCAAAGCGCTTTCCCCGGGTTTCAATACGGTAGTTACACCCTGAGAAGGACAAGAGGATTGCCTCCTGTCTCAACCCGGAGATCTCATGCTGTTTTCGTCGCGCAATCCAGCCGTAAAACGAGGATCCCATTCAACCAAGGATCACACAGCGCTTCAGGCCCTGACAACGCACCGTACCTCATCTCCTCCAGGGTCTTTCCAACGCGTTGATCATTCACCCCTGAGAGCGTCCATCCGTCGAACACTTTCCATCAAAAGGAAGTCCCAGCTCTCTTGAATCGTCTCTTCCCGCGACCGCGTCTCATCACATTCAAAAGTCCCAACCTTCCAGGAGAGAATGTTGAAAAAAGCCTGATCTCCCTTGATATTCCGTTCTTCAGCGTTGACGATCTCTCCTTCCTTGAAAAAAATAGTCCCCATGCGGGTTCCACTGGTCACTTGCATGCGGCACGTGTTTCGACCAATGCAAATGAGTTGAATCATGTCGTGAAGGCTTGCATTGGTAATTATGCCGCTATAGCCTTTGCCGCTCGACTGATTCTCGCCGTTCATATCCTTCTCACCAGGAAGCCCAAACCCGCCATGATGGATTTCCCAATTCCGCAGACTTGCCACCAAAGTTTTCTACACCGAAATACTAACCGGACCAGCGATTTGTGGGGACCAGTATATCAGTAAGGCGCCATTAAATCAATCATTTCAATGACAGAAGTCTCCCCAAAGAAATTAAGGCGAAGACGAGCAAGAATTGTAAGGCTGGTTCCCGGGCTCTGCCCCGGAGCACGTTCCGAAATTGGTAATGCAACTCATGAATCGTGAAACTCTGTCGGAATGCCGTCGCACTGCCGGGCAAGCCGGCAGTGGCACCCAAAGCTCAATCCGTGACTAATATCCAGAACCGCTATATAGGGGGAGTTTTGAGACTCGGTCCATCACCTGTACACTGTACTTCTTTGAGCGCAACTTTACCTGAAAACAGATGACCCGGGATGACCCTGACGCTTCACCTTGCACCAACCGTCCAAGAGGGCGACGCATGCGTAGCCCCTACGGCCGGGACCCACGACTTTGCGGGCATTTTTATACTTCGTTGTGCCCGACGCACGGCCAACTATAGTGATGCGCATTGATATTGGGTGTTAAGATCACCCTCCCCTACCCCTCCCGTCAAGGGAGGGGGGAGGAGTTCCCTCTCCCCTGGCGGGAGAGGGTTAGGGTGAGGGGGGTTCCAGCCGTAGAGCCCATTTTCAATGCGCGGCAGTATAGCTGTCGATCAACGTACTTTACCGATGAACGATGGACGCAGCTCACTACTGCTGCCACGCCGCCCGCGGAGGGACGGCTGAACTCCCACAAGCAGGGAAGGAGTTTCAGTCGTCCCTCTGGGACTCGGGAGTTGCCTTGTAGGGACAGCGTACCCCGGTATGAATTCCGGGGCTACTGTCAAGCGTCCCTCCGGGACTCGCGGTCTGTTGACCAGGTTAACGCGTATGCCCCAGATCCCTCGGGTTACTCTTCAAGCTTCACCGCCTCCGCATGATCACCCGTGCGATTGCCATTCCGTCTCTTTCTTCCACACGGGCCTCCAGTTCTTCGGGGCCGGTTTCTTCCAGGTGTCGGGCGGCTTCGTTGCGGAACTCCAATTGCGCGCGGCCCGCGTGGTTCATCCGGGTTACGCTGATGTCGGTGAGGTCGAATCTCAGTCCGGTTCCCATTGCTTTCAGGGCTGCTTCCTTGAGGCTCCAGATTCTGGTGAAAACGTTCCAGCGCTGTGGTCCGTCTCCCGCGGACTTGATTTCCTCCTCGGTGAAGTAGTCCTGAACCCATGCTTCGCTTCGCGGCTCAATTCTCTCCATGTCCAGGCCCAGGCCTTCAAATGTGGCCGCCGCGGTTGCCGCGGCAATTGCCGAACCATTGGAATGGGAAAGGGAAAGATCGCCTATGGTTTCGCCCGGACGCATTGACAGTTCCGCATAGGGCTTACCCCGGGTGTCCGCTATGATGCGGATGTTCTTCTTGGGCGAGGGCCGTGCCCCGGATTGTGTGGAGGCCAGCCGCTGAACGCTTCGTTTCAGACCGACCCTCCCGGTTATCCATTCCGCGGCTCGCTTCGGGGTTTTCTTGCTCGCGTAATCACGAATCTCGTCCTCATCCAGGATTCTGTTCAGAAATCGTTGCGGATCCTTCTCCATTTCCTTGGCCACTTCGTCCACCAGCAGGATCTCCTCAAAAACCTTGCCGTCAAATCCGTGGCTTGGGCCCAGTTCAACCAACTCGATTCCCTGAAGAGTCAGAATCACATCTCCTTGTTGGTCCATCATAATTCCGTCAAATATCAGTGACTTCCTTCCATTTACAGCTTCCAGGGAGGATTCCCGGACAAAGGTCAATTCCCCCTCGTACGGTAGTGAATTGTCCGAAGAGATCACCGCTCGTTGCACTCCGGTGGGAAGGGCCATTATGCCCCGTGATTCCACTGTGAACGCAGCCGCTGCCTGGAAGGCCGCCTCAACCGCGGCCGGCATCGAATCCGTGAACATGGCGTCCCGCTGCGCGGTGTCGGAGAATCGGAATCGGACTCCCCGATCGCGGCCTTCAACAGCTACGTGATCCAGGAACCTGAAACCCGGTCCATGAAAGAACACCTTGTACAAGTCATGATCGCTGATCCAGACAGACTGGGTGAAGGGGATGCGCTTGGTCGGCTCGTCCGCAGCCGAGGATCTTCGGGATAGAACGCATTCATGATGGAGCCGCGCAGCGCCGACCTTCCGGCCATGTTTGTCCTGAAACCACGAGATGATGCGCGCTTCATAAGAAGCGCTGTTGTCGGAATGTCCCGCTATTCGGAGAACTTCAACCTCAGCCTCGAAAGGATCATCCTTGAAGATCTTTAGAGGGCTGTGGAAACGCACATCCTGGAACTCCGCGTCACGGAGGTCCGGGTCCAGCAACGTCGCGGCCGCTCGCATGATCTCCATTCCGCCCACACCGGGCAGCACAGCCGCGCGGTCGATTCTGTGGTGATCCAGAAGCGGATGGGAAGGATCGAGCGTCAGTGACGCCTTCACATATTCACCGGGAATAAGACGGAGCGCGGCGCCTTTCTGCCCGGCAAAGGAGATCGGGCTGAGATCCGGAGATCCGGGGCAGTGGAAAGCGTCCGCTTCAAACGGTCCGAGCCTGCCCGCGGCCACAACCTCGCATGCCCCGGAGGATCTGATCAACTCCTCTCCGAAGATCCGGGCGCCGATTTCCGGTGGGATGAAGTCGATTCCCGCGGCGTCAAGGCTCTGCTGAACGCTCCCTCTGGTGGCCATTCCGATCTCGGACCAGGGCGCCCAGTCGATAATGGACACCTTGGCACCCAGATCTCGATCTGCCCGCCGCAGAAGATGGGACAGCCCGTCGTTGGCAGCGGAATAATCAACCTGAGCAAGGTTCCCGAATCGTCCTGCAACGCTGCCGAATCCAATTATGCGTTGGGGAGGCAATCCGTGCCTTTCCAGGGAATCCAGGAGATTGATCATTCCGTCCACTTTGACCGAAACAACGGTCTCCATCTGATCCAGGGTTTTTCTGTTGAGCGCTTTGCTCACATCAATGCCGGCCGCGTGAATCATTGTGTCCACTCGACCGCAAATCTCGGCTGTCTCGCGTATTGCCTGGTCTACGGCTTCGCGGTCTCGAATGTCCAAAGGTCTGTAGATCACTTCCGATCCCGCGGCCCGCAGATCCCTCATTGTGGCGAACACTTCGGCCTCGGCTCGAAGCCCGGAAAGCTCATTGTCGACCTTGACAGGTGTGGGAGAGGTTCCTTCACGCTTCATGCGTGCGACAATCCGGTCTTTCTCTTGTTCCCAGTCCCGGGACTCGAACCCAACAAGGCGCTCGGCCCGGTCCGACAGCAGTGTGCGCCCCAGTATCACAAAGGTAAGTCTCGCCTGTCCGGCAAGATGACGGAGACACGCGGAGGTTATACCCCTTGCCCCTCCGCTGGTCAGCACCACGTCCCCGGATCTGATGCCCGGCGACTCGGTCGGTTCGGAGATCGAAGGAACCAGCCGAATGGCCTTGACAGAGCCGTCCGGGCCTACGCCCACCTCTACCGGGAAATCCTCTTCAAGGCTTCGGCCCACATATTCAGCGAACTCATCGTGCGTCAAGTCGGGGCTCAGATCGAGCACCCTGGTCCGAGTCTCAGGGTATTCCCTGGAAAACGCCTTTGTCGCGCCTACGGCCGCGCCCTGGAGGTGAGCGTTTTCCGATGGGTTCTCAAGACCGAACACGCCGTCTTCCGACACCGCGGTCACCAGGAATGTGGGACCGTCTTCAAACGCGGCAGCGGCCGCCAGATAAAGCTCAAAGGTCGATCTCAGTGCTTCCGGACCATTTTCCAGAGGGAAAAGGTTTATCAGGCCGATTCTCTTGTTTGGGGCGTCCGGGGGCAGCTCGGGCCGCGCGATCCTTTTTACCTGCGAATATCCCCTTGCGAGCAGTGCATGTGCCACGGCCGCGGCAACCTCATCGGGCCCCCCGAACACAAGGGCCTCATCCACCTGGGCCAACGGGATCTTGTCGGTTTGGGGCAAGGCAACCAGCCTGGTCTCAAGAAGACGAATCTCTTCTTCCGACGCAGGGGTTTTCTCATCCGAAACATCAACAGTTTCAGCCGCGGCTTCAGCAGCCTTGTGCTGCGACTGTTCCTTAACAAACCCGATAATATGTTCGATCGTGGGGAAATCAGCGATCTTGAGGCCTTCGATACGCGGGATGCCGAATTCTTCTCGCACTTCAGAGATAAACTCAGCCTGCTTGACCGTGTCTATACCCAGGTCGGCTTCCAGATCCAGGTCTGTGTCGAGCATGTCCGCGGGGTACCCGGTCTTTTCCGACAACAGGGACAGGATCTTCTCACGAATTATATGGCCGCGATCCGCGGGAATGTCGGTGTCTCCCGGCGCGGCATCAACGTTGGATTCAGATTCTGTTGCGGATGTTTGTCCGCTATGTTGGAGCACGAACCCGATGATGTGCTCGATGGTGTGGAAATCAGCGATCTTGAGGCCTTCAATGCGCGGGATGCCGAATTCTTCTCGCACTTCAGAGATAAACTCAGCTTGCTTGACCGTGTCTATGCCCAGGTCGGCTTCCAGATCCAGGTCTGTGTCGAGCATGTCCGCGGGGTACCCGGTCTTTTCCGACAGCAGCGACAGGATCTTCTCACGAATTTCCGATTCTCCGCGCGCTGCGGCCTGGAATTGCGCAGATCGGAGATCATCGGACGCAGCGGCATGTTCTTGTGGAGTCGGCTCGGCCGCGGGCGCGTGTTCGGCCGCGCGCTCGGAAACCTTTAGGGTCCGATCTTCAACCGAGACAACCGGGTCTCTGTATCCGGTAATCCTTTTCAGCCAATCACGATGCGCGGACAGATCCGATATCCGGTTCTCTTCCCTGGTGAGCGTCTTGTAGAGCGCGATAACAATCTGGGAGCCGAATCCTGCGGCCAGCCTCAGCGCGTAACGGGCATTTATGGGGCCCTGGTGTCTCAAGTTGAGATCAGCGAAATCCGGATCAGGCTGCTTCAGGTTCGGTATGGGCGGAAGAGTCTTTTTCTGTAGGCAGCGCAACGCGACCACATCTTCCACAGATGCGCCCATAGTATGCCCTGTGAATCCCTTGGTGTTGGCGATGGGAATCTGTCTTGCCGCGTCTCCGAAGGTCTCACGGAGTGCGCTTATCTCAGCGGCTGAACTCCCGCCTCGTTTTGGAGAGTACGTCTCATGGGACATGAAGAAAACATCGCGGGCCAGTTCATCCCGCGAAAGGCCCGATTGGTCTTCCCATCTTGAGATTACCCGTTGCATCAAAGAGGAAATGTGGTTCACGTCCAAGCGGGTGCCGTGAAACGCGCTGTTTGCGGCCATACCGGCCTCGATAGAGGCTATGGGTTCCACACCGCGCTGCCGCGCCAGGTCCTGATTTTCCAGGACCATGCCCACCGCGGCTGAACCCAGAATGAGCCCATGTCGTCGATCATCAAAGGGCAGTGCGGCCTCGCTGACGTTGCCTTCAGTGGTGGCCGCGCCCATTGCCAGAAATCCTGATCCTACCCACGGCAGCAGGGTCCTGCCGGCAACATCATCGGCTGCCACCACGACGACCCTTTTGGCCTGTCCGGATCGGATCCAATCCCTGGCAAGGAGTACCGCCTGAGTAGTGCTCGCACACGCGGCGTCCACGTGAGTGTTCGGTCCCCGTGCCTTTATGAACTGGGCCAGTTGCCCCGAGGCCATAGTCATGACCCGGAAGAGGAAATCTCGGTTAAAGGTGTAGAGTTCCTCCGTTCCCGAGGGATTGAGATCATCGAACTCCCGGGTGAACCATCTTGTGATGCGGTCCCTCTCTGCGCTGTCCTGAATCTGTTCCAAGAGGCCGGTGTAGAAGTCGATGAGCCTGGATCTGGCGCCGGAACCGTACCGGCTTGCGACCTCGCGAGTCACTTCGTCAACCAGGGAGGAGATGCCCGGAAACGCGGAAGCGAATATCACGCCCGTCTCATCCCTCAAAGGCTCCGGCAGGGCCCAGGAATCGGGCAGTTCCCGGCCGGTGCTCGTGGTTCGAGTCCGTTGGACCAAAGGAATGCCCGCGTCCTTGATGGCTTCGATGCCCGCGGCCAGGGCCAACCGGGTGGTAACGTCCATGGATCTTGCCAGCCGTTTATCGACGCCGTATTCTTCCATGATCTTCTCTTCGGAGAAAAAACCGGCCAACTTGATCACACCTGAAACGTCATCCACAACCTCCAGTTCCGCCTCACCCGACGGCCCCTTGACCAGTCGTTCCACGTTCTTTTCGAGCATTCTGCGACGACCGTTCTCCGGGACCTTCCGGATAAAGTTGCGGCCCAGGATCAGATCATCCAGGCATTCCTTGTCAAAGGGAAATCGAGCGTCACTCGGCAATCCAGCGGCAATCCCGGTGACAACAGGCGGTCTGAAGTCCATTCCTTCGGATTTCACCTTGTCCGCGGTCTGCTCAAGTGGGAGCACGTTTTGCACAAATGTATCAAAGCCTGATTTGATGAGGCCGCGGATGGGCTCGCCCTGAATCTCCAGGAATCGCTTAAATTCCTTCTTTGAAGCGATTTCCCTGATTTCCGGATCGACCAGGCCTTCGAGCAACACCGGAGGACTCTCTGCCGCGGGTTCCAGCATCGCGGCCCCTGGTTCGTCGGTGGAGCGGACCACTCTCAACTCAGGGGCGGCGGATCGGTCTGCTCGCGCCGGCGCGGCCCAACCATCCGCTGCGTCGAAATCGATTGCCACTCCCTCAGCGGCCAGCGCAGCCAATGTCTCCATCAACTGGAGGATTCCGCCCTTTTTGGGATGATTGGTGGGCATCGCCAGAATGTCATCAGGTAGAGTGTCCTGAGTGAGGTTGGTCATAACTCTCTTGGGACCGCATTCAACAAATATTCTTACGCCTTCGCCGTAAAGGCGTCGCACTGATTTCACCCATTCCACAGGCGCGGCGAATTGCTTTCCGAGAAGGTCACGAATCTGTGCAGGCGCGGCCGGACCAGCGGGGTAAAAGTCTCCGGTAACATTGGAAAGAACCGGGATACCGGGCGGTTTGACGGTCAGCTTTCTTAGGGTCTTCATGAACGGTTCCCGTGCCGGGGCCACCACACCGGAATGGAAGGCCGCGGAAACCGGAAGGATTATCCCATCCAGTCCACGATCCTTGAATAGTTCTCCGGCCTTCTTGACCGCGGCGGTCTCGCCCGATATCACCGTCTGCCTGGGGGAGTTCTTGTTTGCGGCCACCACATAACCGTCGATCTCGGCCAATACCTCTTCAACCAGTCGCGCATCTGCGGGGACGCTCATCATGAGCCCGGGGTCATCGATGCTCACCCTGGCCATCTCATGGCCTCGGACAGCCACCGCCTCAATCGCGTCCCGGAATTCAAAAACTCCCGCGGCCACGCAGGCCGCATACTCACCCAAAGAATGCCCGGCCACGCTGACCGGTTGCACACCCATAGCCGCCAGGAGACGAAAGATCGCCGTATTCGCGGCCAGGATCATGGGCTGGAGAAGCTGGGTATCCTTCATCACGTCGGCCTGTTTCACCGTTGACTCGTTCCCGCCCCCTGCGCGGGGGAACATCGCCTCGGTCACTCCAGGCAGATCCAGGGAGTTGAGGACTTCGTCCGCCTCCTCCAATGTCCTGGAGACCACGGAATAACGGTCTGCAAGGTCCCGGAGCATGAACGGGTATTGTGAACCCTGGCCTGGAAACAGAAACGCGATCCCCGTCGCGGTTCGATCGGAATCCGCGGCGGCCACATGAATGCCGCGGGCCGGGAAAAAGGACTTCTTCCGGGGATCTTCCATTCCCTCTTTGATGAGGTTGAGCTTCTTGACGGTCTCGTCCGCGGACGCGGACGCGAAACCACAGCGGATCGCTCCACTGCTCGCGTCTTTCCTGTTCGCTGAGGCGAGCTGAATCCAGTTTTCAGGCATCGTACGCGCAAGGAGATCTTCGATCTTGGCCACGAGTCCCGCTTCATCCTTGGCTCCCAGGATCCACGCTTCTCCATCCACACTCATTTTCTCGGGACGCGGCCAGTCAGGCGGAATGTGCTCGACTACCGGCGGAGCCTTTTTCCCGTTTGATACCAGACGTAGTCCGGGACAGTGCTCCTGGAGGATTATGTGAAAATTTGTGCCGCCGAATCCGAAAGCGCTGACGCCGGCCCTTCTCAGGCGGCCGTTGGGCGGGGCCCACGGTCCGGCTTCGGCCAAGAGGAAAAGCGGCGAGGTTTCCCAATCAATGCTCGTATTGGGTTCACGAACGTTGATGGTCCGGGGTAGAGTGCGGTGATAGAGACTGAGAATCGCCTTTATCATGCCCGCGGCCCCTGCCGCGGCCTTGAGATGCCCTATCTGGGATTTGATTGATCCGATACCCACTGATCCCGGGGCCGCGCCCGCGTCTCTGAAGTACCGGTCCAGCACAATAAGCTCGGTCTTGTCTCCCACAGCAGTGGAAGTTCCGTGCGCTTCGATCAGCCCGACCGAAAGCGGATCAATCCCCGAGGGTTCCGTACAATTCCGTAGAGCCCTCTCCTGACCTGCCGCGTTGGGCGCGGTGATCCCTTTTCCTCTCCCGTCCGATGACGCGCCGATCCCCACAATGGTCCCGTACACCCTGTCCCCGTCTCGTACCGCGTCGGAAAGGCGCTTCAACATCATGATCCCCGCGCCTTCGCCCATCACGAATCCATTGGCCCCCTCGTCAAAGGGCCGGCTTCCGTCAGGAGACAGCGCGCCGATTTTGCAGAACTTTACAAAAGACGAAGGGTGCATGGCAGCGTCCACGCCGCCTGTTATGGCGAAGTCCACCGCTCGGCTCCTCAATAGGGACACAGCGTTCATCACCGCGGCCATTGAGGATGCACAGGCTGCGTCTACAGTGAAGTTGGGGCCCTCCAGGTTGAACACATTGGCCACGCGGCCCGAAATCACGTTGGCCAACTCCCCGGGGAGCGAATCCTCGGTTATCACGGGAAGGTCATCCAGGAACCGGGAACGGAAATCCTCCAGAAGGGCCTTCCTATCCTGGGGTTCCAATTGGAGCTTGTCGAGCGATTCCTTCAGCGCACAGAGAGTTCGCGGAAGGTCGAGACGCGCCGCGTATTGATCGGTTGTTTCGCCCCCCATGCTGTTGCCCAGGATGATACCGACCTTTTTCCCTTTGAGGGCATCTCCGGACAGACCCGCATCCTCAAGCGCATCAGCAACGCAGGTAACGGCCATCTGCTGGGTCCGGTCCATCTTTTTCGCCACCGCGGGCGGAATCCTGTACTTCAGCGGATCAAATGTGAAATCCCTTATGAACCCGCCGATGCGCGAATAGGTTTTGTCAGGAACCTTGGGGTCCGGGTCATAGTAATGGTCCACATTGCCCCAGCGGTCTTCGGGGACCTCTCCAATTCCACTGCGGCCGTTCACGATCTGGTCCCAGTACCCGTCCGGGGATTCCGACCCGGGCAAACGCAGCCCTATTCCGACCACTGCAATGGGCTCGTCGTCGCACTCCATTTCCATCGCGGGTTGCGGGTCGGGCAAGTTCCGAAGACGGCCCTCACCCCGTCCCTCTCCCAGAGGGAGAGGGGGCTCACTCCCGTCATTTGCACCGTGGTTCCGCAAATGCGACTCAATGTCGGACGTTGCGTCAATCGTGGTCTTACTTTCCTCGTTAAGAACCGATCCTGCTTCAAAGATCGCCCTACCCTGCTCAAGAACTCTTTCGTGCAGCGCGTCCATTGTGATTGGACTGTCCAAGACTGAAACCACCTGACCCATGAGGTACAGGCCCAGTTCCTTTTGTTCCTCCGGGGGAAGATCACAGAACACGGGACTGTCCGACCCCGCGGTTTCAGGGTCTATAGCGCATCCCTTGGCAGCAAGCCTCAGAGCGCCCAAATTGTCCTTTTCATAGAGATCCTTGCGCTCCCTGAGCGGAACACCCTGTCTCAACCGCTCTTGCTCACGGGCCATCAGTTGTGCGGCCATTGGAGATCCGGCCGCCCGGGCCATAGTGTTCACAGTCCTGCCGATTATCACGGTTCGGTGGTTCCCCACCGTGAGATCCTGGTAAGTGGATGTGATTGCGCCCGTGGACACTGCTTCGCTTGTCGCCAGGTAAGCGGTGCCCATCTGGAGGCCCATTTTGAGTCCTTGGGCCGCCAGGTCATGTACCATGCCCGCCACAAAAGCCCCGGCCCGAGCGCCGGCTATTCCGCCCGCGAAAAGAACCGTCACCTCATCCAGCGAAAGACCCTCGCGTGAGGCTGTTTCCAATTCGTCCAGATTGGCGCTCCACAGGGTCAGACTACCCAATGGCCCCACATGTCCCCCTGATTCGCATCCCTCAAACACAAAATGCCTGTGCCCGGCCTTCAGTCCCTCCCTTACAACACCGGGCGCGGGGCAGTGCAGGTAGCAAGCCGTGCCCATCTCTTCTATTCGCCTTGCCAGGTCAACGCTTCCCGCGGCGAGTATGGCAAAATGAGGCGGATTCTCAGCCATGATCTCCAGGTGGGCTTCGTAGACCTCGCGGTTTACTTCCAGTCCGATGAGCCCCACGCCGAATCTGCCGTGGGTCTTTTCACGGGCAAGATCCATACTCTCGCGAGCAATGGGCGCGGGCATGTTGCCCATCGCCAGGAACGGCAGACCGCCCGCGTCAGCGACCGCGGCGAGAAAATCAGCGTTGTCGCTTACATGGGCCATGGGGCCCTGAACAACCGGGTACCGGGTACCGTGATCTCGGCACAGGCCGCTTCCTTCTTGGAAAGGCCAATCACCAGGGGGTTGCGACAACCTTTCGCGGAACGCGTCTATGATAGAGCGCGCGTCTTTGAATTCATCGGCAAGCCGCTTTGCGATCACCACGTCATCGGAAATGGGAAGGAGACCTTCTTCGGAATCAGGTTTCTCCAAAGGATTCCTCAAAGCCTCTTCAAGACGCTGGCGGTGCAAAGGAAGCTCGTCAATGGTCAGACTATCCTCAAGCTTGCGCATCTCGCGGACCATTTTCGTACCCACCCGGGAATAGACTCGAACCCGAGTATCCAGGCATTCACCGAGGGTGACCGTAGCAGGGAGACTCAAGGTCCCAAGAAAATCCTTCAACGACCGCGAAATCCCGGACTCGGAAGCGAGCAACATGTGAACATCGAGCACTATGCCGTCAGCGCCTGCCGCCCGCGCTCCGCCCGCGGTTCTCAGCCCGATGCCGCCCTGAAGAAAGACAGGGAGATCGACCGCTTCGACCAGCTCCTGTAACAGCACCAGACCGCTCGTTTCACCGACCCATCCCGGCCCTTCATTGCCTCGGGCCACGAGACCCGCAGCCCCGGCCTTCTCGGCATCCTCGGCCTGGCCGGCCGCGCTCACCTCCACCACTACAGGAACCCCGGATTCCCGCAGCGCGCCCGGCAGTAGAGCGGAGAGCCGATCCGCGTCTTCCAGGGGTAGCAGCACGAGATCTGCTTGCCCATACCTGGAGAGCTGATCGAGCCTGCTCAAAGGAATGCGCACTCCATGTGGGATACCCGCAGGAACTTGGAAATCGGCAGGCCCTGCGGTCACATGATCCACAATTCCCAGGCCGCCAGAGTTTGAGACCTCCTCAATCAGGCGCGGATCTCTGTTGAACGCAGGGTTGACATAGAGAATTGGTATCTTGAAACCAAACAGCGGTTGCTTTGTCATGAAATCACCTTAAGCGGGTTGATTCTTCGGTTTTCTCCGGCTTCGGCCACTATTCCGTAGAATAGGACCTCTCTCACAGTTTGCGCCTCATCCAGCAGCGACCCCTCTCCGCCCTCGTGAAGCCACTTCTGGATGATGCCGTTGAGAAACCCGACAATCCCGAAAAAGACCGTGAAGTAATTCATCTGCTTGAGACGCCCGGTCTTTGCGGCCTTCCAACAGCTCCTCTTGAGCCCGGGCAAGGATAGGATGAGCTCGTTGATAAACTTTTCGGAGAATTCACGCCCGAAATCCTGCTGCTCCTGAATGATTACCTTGAAAAACGCGGAGTTCTTTTCAAAGAAAGTAAGGTAGATGCGGATAACGCTTTCTATGATCTTGAGGATGTCCTTCTCTCTGGTGAGATCTTCTCTCGCGTGTTCCTCGAATTCACTGAGGGTTTTCTCCTTCAAACCGTTGAACAGGGCCTGCTTGGTCCTGAAATGCCTGTACACGGTTCCCTTGGCGATTCCGGCCCTGACCGCGATCGAGTCGATTGTGGTGGCGTGGTAGCCCTTCTCCGAGAATTCAGCCAACGCGGCCCTCAAAATTCGCGCGCGAACATCCTTCTGTTTGGAGCGCTTGGCCTTCTTTCCTTCAGCAGGCCTGCGCAAGGTTTGAAACAAGAGATCCTCGAGGAGATTCTCGCGGGGAATATCAAAGGACGCGGCCACATCGAGAACATTTCGATACAGCTCCCGAACCAGCGTTGCCGAGTAAATTGGGGAAGACGCGAGCGCGTTTGTCGTGCTCTCTACAAAGAGTAGGACTATCTCCTCGCGCGGTCCGGCATCCTGGGGCGCTTGTTCCAACTCCTGGTTGAGTATGGAGACAAGCTCAGGAATAGCAAAGGTGTCCTTGTGTGCCTTTGTCTGATTGATAACCGATCGGATTTTCTCTACGATTTCGGGTTTTTTCACGGCAGCCTCCATGAAACGTACCAGTCGGCCACAACATGTGACTGACTAGCTAGTCACATGTTACTATTAGCTGACCGGTCCGCCCAAAGTCAAGAAGAATCTGCCATTTGTTCTCACGCCGACTCTCCCCCAGAGGGCATATGCGTTAACTTATCGCTGGAATCCAATGTGTCCCGGAGGGACGACTGAAATTCTTTCTCTGCTTTTCGGAATTCAGCCGTCCCTCCGGGACTGGGGTTTTGTCTTGCGAGGACCGGGTACCCCGGAATGAATTCCGGGGCTACTATCAGTCGTCCCTCCGGGACTCTTTTGAAGAAAGCATTCTGTTCCTATCAACACCCATGCCCCTACAAAGGCACAACGGGCCGCCTTTGTAGGGGCGACCGGCGGTCGCCCGAAGGCAAGGCACGGCATTCCAAGAAAGAGGACATTTTCACACAAAATGGATGCGCTGCAAAATCCTCCGAGTTCCGGCTTGGACCCACTATCCCAGAGGGCGTAGCATGCGTCGCCCCTACGCTCGGGACCCGACGACTTTGCGCGCATGTCTATGTTTCGTTGTGCCGCGATGTCCGGGCGCGCAGGTTAGTGTCATTCCTCGTTCAGCGACAGTGCTTCCCGGGATTTCACCAGCTTCAATATGGGATAGATGGATGAGGCCAGGCACGCGGTCATTGTGACCGCGAAGGTTTTGGCGAACACGAGCGGTTGGATGGAAATGTCTACCGACCATCCGAATGAGCGATAGTTTATCGCGTACACGATGATGTATGTGATGATCAGCCCACAGACAATTGAAATGAGGAACGCGATAAGCCCCATGATCAGGGCCTGGTACAAGTTCACTTTCCCCAATTGCTTTGACGTGAATCCCAGGTAGCCCAGCACCGCCATCTCCTTGGATCTTTCGATGAAGATGGCCATCAGGGCCGCGGCCACTCCCAACAGGGCCACCAGGAGCGACACGCCTTTCAGGGTTGCGGTGGGAGCAAATGTCTTGTCGAAGATCGTCAGAATGTTCCGCTTCATTTCAAGGTTGGAAACAATAGTGCGATCGAGGCCCGGAAAGCTTTCCACTATCCTGGTTCGCACTTTCTGCGGGCTCGCGCCGGGTTTGAGAAAGAGCGCCACAGATTGAACCCGTTTGTCCTTCCAGATCTTCTGGTAAATTTCCCTGTCAATGTGCATGACCCCCTGATCCGACGAATAGTCCCTGACAATCGAGATGATGGTAAAGGAACGCTCGCCATTGGGTGTCACGAGCTTGATCCGGTCATGGGTGTCCAGCCCGAATCGGTACGCAAGGGATTCGGAAACGAAAACGCCACCTTGCATCAGCCTGCCCCAGGCGTTGTGCTCTCCTTTGAGGAAGTGGAACTTGGAGTGATTCCGCAAGACCGCGGCGTCCACCACTCTTATCCCAACCTGCTTTCCCCTCAAGTCCACATTGTGGGTTGAAAAGCGTTCCACCGCGGCCACGTCCGGGTCGTTCTGCAAGTGTATGAGCAGACTTTCAGGAAGAGGATGACCCCACCTGGTGGTTGCCGGAGATATGTAGAGATCTCCCTGCAAAACCCCGCCGACCCATGCTCTAACCGATTCCCTGAAACTATAGATCATCGTATCCACACCGATGGTCATGGAAAGGGCAACCGCCAGCGCTGCCACGGCAATGCCGGTTCGGCTCAAGGAAGCCCGGATGGTCCGGGCGGCAATGAATCCTTCCAGAGAACCGAGGCCGTCCCTGAACCAGAGTCCCATGCGATGGGAAAGATGGGACAGGATAGCAGGCGTGAAGAGCGTAAAGGCCAGCGTTGCGCCGAATGCCGAGGCAAACCCCCAGAAAATGGAATACCGCGAGGCCCAAGCCGCGGCCACCGCGGCTGCCAGACTGAGCGCGCCTGCCACGGCTAATGATTCTTTCAGCGCCTCCGCCCGGTCTTCTATGCTCCGGCGCTTCATGCCCATAATCGGAAGCGCACCCGCAACCTCCAGAGCCGGCAGCCCTGTGCCGACCAGCGTAGCAAGGTACCCCACGGCCAGACCGGTCAAGGCCGTGGGAAGAGTGAGGTGAACGGTTTCAACGTTGAGGAAGAAATATAGGTCGCTGATTGTGGAGGAAACCTTGTCAATACTGAGCCGGGCGATCAAATAACCGAACCCTATTCCCAGGAGACTCCCGGCTGTTCCCAGCAGAAGGGATTCCAGGAGAAAAGCCGACACAAGACCCCGACGATCGGATCCAAGAGTAAGGAGAAGCGACAAGTCTTCCCGTCGGGACAGCACTGAAAACATGGAGAAATTGTAGATAAGAAATATCCCGACAAAAAGGGCCAGTAAACTCATTGCCGCCAAGTTGAGCTGAAACGAATAGAGCAAGGCTTTCAGGGAAGATTTCTTGGCGGTTCGATCTGTGAGTCTGAGCCCGGCCGGCAGATCCTTCCGAAGTTCTCGCGCGTCGCTGTTGAGGGTGATGTCAATCCTGTCCAGGTATCCCTTTCGCTCGAAGATCTCCTGCGCGGCGCCAATGTCGAGCACCGCCAGGTTTTCGCCCGGGTTGAGCGCCTCGGAACCCGCAAGGGGCCCGATTATCTTCAACTTCTTCTCGATCCCGGCCACCGGAACGGTCAAGGAATCTCCGGACCTCAGCCCCCAGCGACACATCAGCTTGCCGGAAAGGTACACGGCAGGGGTGGCGCCCACGAGGAATTCCATGAGATCGGTCTGTGAGCGGACACGGGGGGCCAGGTCACGAAATCCCGAGTCAAGAAACGGATCCAACCCGATGAATCGAATCGGCTCTTTGCCCGTTTCCAGGGTCGTGGAGACAACCTCAATCACAGGAGAAGCCGCTTCCACCAGGGGATGCTTCCAAACAAGGGCAAATTGATTTTCGTTGATGCGGGAGTAACTGGAAACCACGGAATGGGTGGCCTTGCCTGAAAGGAAATCCACCACGGATTCAAGAGAGCGCAGCGCGGAATCGTTGATCAGCTCCACCGCGACCACAATGCCGACTCCTAGCGCAATCCCGGCCAAGCAGAGAAAAGACAACAACGCGTGCCGTCGGTAATAACGCGAATTGAATTTCAACAGAGTTGGAAGGCTCATCTGTCACGCGCTTCTCAAAAGTGATGTCGGATTCCCAGGTGCGCAGTTGAAACGAAGTCCTCTCGTCTCGATGGAGATTGCTTCGGGCTTACGCCCTCGCAATGACACTTTACCTTCTCGTTATTGCGAGGAGTGAAACGACGAAGATCTCAGTTTCCGTGACAACTTTCGAGAACTACTATAGCAAGTGCCAAAAAAGTTGACCGGTATTTCAGATCCGGTTCCTGTGCTCACCGTGAGGAAATCCCCCCAACCCCCCTTTGTCAAAGGGGGGTAAGGGGGGATTTTGCCTCCGTGCGGGAATCACCTTTCAATCAGACAGAACTTTTGGCAACCGCTATATAGTCCATCCTCTTGTCGCTACGCGACCCGGACGGTGCTAGGCGCACGGCCAACTATAGCGCCACGCATTGAAGATGGGTTCCACGGCCGGCCCCCCCCTCCCTTGACGGGAGGGGCAGGGGGAGGGTGATCTTAACACCCAATATCAATGCGCATCACTATATCTGTCGATCAACGTACTTTACCGATGAGCGGTGGACGCAGCACACTACTGCTACCTCGCCGCCCGCGGAGGGCCGTCCGGGCCACCCGCCACCCTACTGTGCCACGATTTCGTAGAAACATTGCGTTGCGCAACCGCCTCTAAGAGCTTCCCTGGTCGCCTTTCTTCTTGAATACAATCGGTACCAGATAGCTCAGGCCGTCCGTTTTCATTCTCTCGGGAAAGCGCGGAAACTTCTTGGACGCGTTGCGTACGATTTTCTGTGCGGCCTTGTCCAGAACCGCGTGACCGGAACTGCGGGCCACACTGATTCCCGAGATCGAACCGTCGCGAAGGATTCTGAACCGTACCAGGGTCCGACCATATTGTCTTTTTCGGGCCGCGTTTCGCGGGAAATAGGAGGCCTCCTTGATTGCTGCAATCACCCCGGCTTTGAAATCGGCCAGATCCTTTCCCATCGCTGCCTTCAAACGCGTCTCGCGGGTTGCGATTTGAGCAGGAGCGGCCTTGGATTGATATTGGACTACTTCAGCGCTGACAGATGGATCGTCCTCACCGGTCGTAGTCTCCCTGGTTTCCTCTTCCGTTTCCTTGTCAGAGCGGACCGGCCCGGGTTGTGGTTGTTCGGTCTGCGGTTCAGGTTGTGAATGGTCCTCCTGATCGACCAGATCCGCATCGGGCTTATCGGTCTTTATTGCCGTGACAGGCATGGGAGGTTTGGGGCTCTTTTCTTCGGATTCCGACTTGTCCGCACGCTCCGGTTCCGACGCGTTCATCGGGGCTGAGTCCACCGCGGAGGGAGTCTCCGCTTGAGCGGTGATATCCTCTTCCGCGATCACGGACACCATAATCCGATCATCGAGGCCTTTGGACACCCCGAGCGCATCGATCCGAGAAAACAGAAGATTTGCCGCAACGAAAACCGCAGCGGTGTGCGCTAGGATCGATACGAGCACGAATGGGGTCAATCTTGGCATGGATATCTCATACGAGTCTGCAATCCAACAGGTGAGGCGGGTTCTCGGGGCGCCTGCGCCGATCGACTATCCAGGAGGGCGTAGCATGCTACACTCCTACGGCCGTAACCCACCAGACTGGCCGGCATTTGTGCGCTTCGTTGTTCCTGACTTTCAGGCATAATCATTCCTACAATAGTCCACCTTGTTTGCGAAGGCGCCGGCACCAGGTAAGGGAGGCGGAGCCTCCCGGTATGCATTCCCAGGCAGAGCCTGGGAACGAGAGGAAGAGGGCGACGTATGCGTCGCCCCTACGCCGGGGACCCGCGACTTTGCGGACATTTTCATGTTTCGCTGGGCCTGAAATTCAGGAATGATAGTTGGCATCATTTGCCTGCCGGATCACCGGGTTCCGGGCGTTTTTTCTTCACCGTGACCATCCCAATGCGCTGCAATCCCGCTCGTCGAGCCATATCCAGCGTGTCGATTATACGACCATAGTCTACTCCGCGATCCCCTTTTATGAGTAAGAGGGTTGCAGGGTCATCCTCTGCTGTGTCCTGAAGCCTCCGGAGCATTGCGCTTCGGTCCACACGATCCTTACCGAAGAAGAGGTTACCTCCTGCGTGTATGGACACAACCACTTTATTTTTTTTCAATTTGATCTTCTGGGACGTGGCCTCCGGGAGATCGATTCTTATTCCGGGTAGTACTATGAAAGTAGTGGAGAGCATGAAAAAGACTATGAGAAGAAATACCACGTCCACCAGTGGAGTCATATCCAACCTGGTTTCATCGGGTTTTCTTTTTTGGATCCACATGAGCGGGCTCCTGTCACAATGAATCGGACTCCGGCGACCTCAGCGGAGTGATTAGACCTTCTGGGATTGCTTGATCAGGCACTCCGTGAGGGTCACGGACTCCTTCTCCAATTCAAGGGAAAGCTTGGCGGCGCGGCTCTGCACGATTCTGTGCATCAGCACAGTCGGTATGGCCACCATCAGGCCCGCTGCCGTTGTTATGAGCGCCTCGGATATACCGCCCGCCAATAGCGCCGGATCGGCCATTGAGTGCTCGTAGATAGTGTCGAAGGCCTTTATCATGCCTGAAACGGTTCCCAACAGCCCGAGCAATGGAGCGAGATAGGCCACTGTTCCAAGGACCGACTGGTAACGTTCCAGCCGCACCGCTTCCTGTCCCCCCACTTCCGAGACCATAAACCGCACCATTTCAGGACTCTCTCCGCACTGAATCAGACCCGTCCCGGCGATTCGGGACATCGGCACATCACCCACGGAATCACAAAGGGCCATGGCCTTTTCAATCGCCCCGTCTGAGGCTTGCCGTATGACTTTTTCGGTAAATCCCGGAGGCATCACGTTTTTCCTCCGGAGGCTCCAGAGCCTTTCGATGAACACGGCCAGCGCCGTCACAGAGCACAGAAGCAGCGGATACATCACGGGTCCGCCGCGGTTAAAAAGATCGAGTATTTCCATTCGTAGTCTCCGTATGCCGGCTTGATATTAATTTACATACTTGAAAACACAGGCACAACGAAATATGGAAGTCCTTTCCGTTGTTAACCTGTCCGTGGCTTCGCCTCGGACAGGAGTGCGAAGAGCGCGCACGCTGCGCATGGATTTGGAGGGGAGGCCCTAGCCGGGCAGACATTTCAACGTCATGTTATCGACAGATGTCATGTGACGCAAGCTATCCGGGGCCCGCTCAATCGCCCCACGCGGAGTGGCTCCCCTCCAAACCCAATGCTGGTGACTTAAGCCGTATACCGTTGATCCGGATACTATTGTCCGTCATTCCGGCGAAAGCCGGAATCCAGTTCTTTCAATACCTCCTGGACCCCGGCTTTCGCCGGGGTGACGACGGGGACTGGTTGGCTTTTTCTTAAGTCAACAGCATTGCCCTCCAAACCACCCCATACGTTGACCCGCAAAGGGGTCGCTTTTCACAGGACCTTTGTATGAAAATGCCCTTCTTCTTGGAATGTCGTGGCTTTCCTACGGGCGACCGCGGGCAATGCGTTCCCGGGTTCGCCGGGGTCACGGCCTTACCGCGCTTCGCAGAGGCGCGGCATGCTTGCCGGCAAGAATTGAAGGATGACACGAGAATACGCGACCGAACCTGTGCAACGGAGTACAAAGGCGGATTTGCCCTGTTCAACCGTATGCTCAATCGTGTTCCTTCTTTGACAACCCATAGGCGTCAACCGTTTGCCGCCACGGCTCTATCCAGGGCGGAGAGCAATTCCAAGACGTTTTCCGATCGGCTGTTGAAACCCATTAGGCCGATTCGCCACACTTTTCCCGCCAGTTGGCCAAGACCTGCCGCAATTTCGATGTTGTAGTTTTCCAGAAGGTAACGGGTGACACCCTTGCCGTCCACTCCGTCCGGGGTCAGGGCCGTGGTGAGGCTGGGCAGGCGAAGATCTCTATTCACGTGACAACCTATTCCCAGGTCATTGAGCCCGTCCCAGAGCATTTGCGCGTTGGACAGATGGCGTTCCCACCGGTTCTCCAGGCCCTCTTCAGCTACTATGCGCAGCGCTTCCCGCAAGGCATAGTTCATATTTATGGGCGCGGTGTGGTGATATGTTCGCTCCGACCCCCAATATTTCCCCACCATTGTCATGTCCAGGTACCAGTTGGCCGGCTTGGATTTTCTGTTGTTGAGCTTCTCCAGGGCTCGCGCGCCCATTGTGAGCGGAGCGATTCCCGGGGGACAACTGAGACATTTCTGGCTGCCGCTGTAAGCCACGTCCACGTGCCATCGATCCAGAAACACCGGCACGCCGCCCAGGCTCGTCACGGTGTCGAGCAAGAGCAGACAATCAAACTCACGGCAGAGCTTGCCGATCCCCTGCATGGGCTGAAGAGCGCCCGTGGAGGTCTCAGCGTGGATCAGTCCCAGCAGTGCGGGTTTGTGCTCGTCCAGCGCTGCCCCGATCTCCTCAACGGTGAAAACTTCACCCCAGGCCTTTTCCATTCGGCGCACATCCGCACCGTACCGTGAGGCCATATCGCAGAGCCGTTCACCAAAGTATCCGTTCACACCGATGAGCGCCACATCACCCGGTTCCAAACAATTGGCTACGGTAGCTTCCATTGCAGCGCTTCCTGTGCCGCTGACCGGAATGGTGAATTCATTGTCCGTTTGCCACGCGTAACGGAGCAATTCCTGGACTTCACCCATGAGTTCGATGAATTTCGGATCCAGATGCCCCACTTCGTTCATGGCTATGGCCTGGAGCACCCTTGGATGCGGGTTCGACGGCCCTGGGCCGAGCAACAATCGTGGCGGCATATTCAGTGAAGAAACCTGTATCCGATGAGATTCGTCGGCCTTGAGAATTCTACTGTCCATGTGACTCAGCCTCATTGTTCATTTTGATGGATGAAAAGGTTCGCCATGAATGATACGTATTTCCGGACGCGATTTCAACAGGTTGTCTGATACGGGGCCGCTTTGCCGAGGTTTGCGGAGGATCCGCCGTAAACGGGCCTCCACGTGGACCGCTATGGACGCGTGTTCACTTGAATCTTGCTTTCCGTCCGCAAACTGCTAGTATTCGTAAAAGCGTCCAACAAAGGGAAATCTATGTCGGAGATCTCATGAATAAGGGCCTGAAGCGGGAACTGACCGCGATTGTGGGCGAAGACAGGGCAACGGACGAACCGCTGGATTTGGCGGCCTGTTCTTTCGCGGGCGAACAACGCCCTGAATTGGCGCTCTATCCGATCAGCACTGATGAAGTCTCCCGAATACTGAAAGTCGCGCACCGTGAGGAAATCCCGGTAACAGCAAGGGGATCGGCCGATAATTCCGGCCGCGGGACCGTTGCAATACCGGGCGGGCTCGTCCTGGTGTTCAGCAGCATGAACAAGATCCTGGAGATCGACGCAGATAACCGCACCGCAATCCTTCAGCCCGGGGTCATGAATTACGATTTTCGGATGGAGGTGGAAAAAAGTGGCCTTATGTATCCTCCGGATCCCGATTCGTGGGAGACGGCCACCATGGGCGGGACGGTCGGCGCCAACGCGGGCGGTCTCAGGACCCTTAAGTATGGAGTCACCACCGATTACTTGCTGGGACTTACTCTCGTGCTGGCAAACGGCGATATTCTGAAAACCGGGGGCCGCGCAATAAAGAATGTTACGGGATACGACCTGACGCGACTCATGTGCGGCTCCCAAGGGACTTTGGGTTTGGTCACCGAGATCATAGTCCGCCTGATACCCAAGCCCAAGGCGGTATGCGCCATCCGAGCAGACTTCCGGGCGCCCGGAGACTCAGCCGACGCAGTAGCTGAAATGATCGCACAGGGAGTAATCCCCGCGGGCCTGGAACTCATGGACAAAGCCGTGCTCCGCGCGGTCGAAGCCGAGACTCACGTGGGCTTGGCCACCGACGTGGGAGCCATGCTGCTCATAGAGGTTGACGGTGATCCCGCGACCCTGGAGATTCAGGTGAAAAAGATCGAGAAGATACTCCAGGAGAAGAACGCTGCCGGGATTGTAAGAGTGGACAAACCAGAGGACACGGATAAACTGTTGAACGCGGGGCGATCCGCTTTCCGTGCAATAGACGGAATCAGGCCTAAGCCGATCATCGAGGACCTCACCGTGGCGGTGAGCAATTTGCCGGCAATGGTCCGGGAGTTGGAAAGAATATCCGAAGAACACAAAATTCAGATCGGTGTTCTGGCGTTCGGGGGCCGCGGGGCCCTGCGTCCCGTGATCTTCCTTGAGGAGCGGGACAAAGACGAACAGGCCAGGATAGAAGCAGTGATTGAGGACATCTATCGCGCGGCCACGGAACCGGGCGGCGCGGGCCCCCCTCCTGATACGGCTTTGTTCCGTGGCAAGGCCGATGACGTGGCTTTGACTTTGACAAGGAGAATCAAGCAGGGCCTTGATCCCAAGGGAATCTTGAATCCCGGCAGGTTCGTCTGATCGGGATTGCTCCTGCGATGACCGCGCCACCGTTGTTCGGCAGTCCGATACAATCCAGGAAAGAGAACTCATGTTTGCCGATAGCATAAGGGAAGATCTTCACAATTGTCTGAAATGCGGCATGTGCCAGCCGGTGTGCCCCACCTTCAAGGTAACCCGCATGGAACGTCACACGCCTCGCGGCCGGGTTCAAATGGTGAAACATTACCTGGAAGGGGATCTGTCGATCACCCGGGGGCTCCAGGAAGCGCTGACGAGCTGCATACTCTGCGAATCCTGCGCCGCGGCATGTCCCAGTGGAGTGCGCTTGGACCGCGTTTTCGAGAATATGCGACAGGAATTGCACGAAAGATTCGGACCAAAGCTGACCAAACGGGCTCTGTTTGCGGCTCTTCAGAATCCCCTGCTCATGAGGCTGGGCGCGCGAATCGGGCGAATCGGGCAGAAGACCTTTCTGGCGCCCCTGAACGTTCAGTGGAAGATTGGGAATGTTCCAATCAATCGTCTGCCCACCTTCAACAAAAGTTCGTTTCGGCAGAGCATCGGTGAATCGGTACCAGCCAAGGGTAAGAGGATCGGGCTCGTGCTCTACTTCACCGGGTGCGCCACCGACCTGATCAACGAGGAAGTGGGGCAAGCCACAATAGATGTTCTGACCCATGCGGGCTTCGACGTTGTGATACCACAGGATCAGGTCTGCTGTTCAGTTCCTGTTTTCCTGAGCGGCGCGCGACGAGAGGCCCTGCCGAACATCCGGAAGAACCTGGAAATCTTTGATAGGGACGACGCGGACGCGATAGTCGTGGATTGCGCCACATGTGGCGGCGGCCTAAAAAAGGCTGTACCGCACCTCATGGAAGACCTGGGCCTCGACACGACAAAGGCTGAAAGAGTCGCATCCAAGGTGAAGGACGTCTCCCAGCTGGTTGTGGATCATCTCGATGACCTGGTGCTGGCGGACGCGGGCCAAGGCGCCGGCATTAAGGTCACATACCACGATCCCTGTCACATGGTCCGCAGTATGAAGATCTCACAAGAGCCGAGGCAGATACTCAATGCCCTCCCGGATGTGGAACTAGTGGAAATGGATGGCGCGGACCAGTGCTGTGGAGGCGCAGGCTCATTCCAGTTCGAGCACGTGGAGATGTCCGCGGGAGTCACCGCGCGCAAGAAAGACAGCATTCGATCTACAGGCGCTGGAATGGTGGCCACAGGCTGCCCCGGGTGCAACCTGACGCTCAGCGGGAACCTGTTCGAGAAAGATGATCCCACAGTCATACATACCATCCAATTACTGGCCCGGCGGTTGAGAAGGTAACAGGGGCGCGTGTTGCGTGATCACGATGTGGGCAGGTCCTGATTGCAGTGCAACGGAAGAGGAAAGAAGGCCCCGGGACAGATGAGGTTAAATGAAGCACGGACATTTCCATAGACTTCTTCACTACCGCGGCAACAGGTTTGAGATTGCGCTTTCGGCCGTGGTATGTGTTGTCTTTCTCATCCTGTTTTGGTATGGCGCGCTGGAACGCATGGAGAAAGTCAAGGCAGACGGCAACTACTTGGACCAGGGCGCAATCATGTGGTACGCTAAAGAACTGCATGACACCAATTATCGCTGGCACGGTGACGGCAATCGCTCGCCCCTGTATCCTGTGATCCAATCCCTATTCTACGACACCAAGATGCCGTGGGAATCCTTCCTGGTTCAGGGCAAATATGTGAACCTCATTTTGTCCCTCTTCATACTGGTCGGGCTTTTTGTTGTTTTTCGACGCTATCTCGGTCTGGTTCAGACAACAGCCTTGTTGGGGATTACCGCTTTCACAGTCTTCATATTTCGGGCAGGCTATGCGAATCCCGCGCATCTGTTCTACTTTCTCAGTTTTGTGGCATTCCTCCTGATGTGCCGCATGTTTGTGAATCCCAACCCCTGGACAGGGATCCTTTGCGGCTTAACCGCGGGCTTGGCCTATCTGACCAAAGTCAGCATGTTGCCGGGTGTGATTGTTTTCATTGTTGTGTTTGTTATGAAGGAGGTTTTCACGCTCCTGGCGGGCAGATCCAAAACCGCGGGCGCCGCAACACCCGACAAAGGCTTGGCGTACAGGCTGGTCGGTCTCGGGCTATTTGTTGTGTTATTTATGGGGGTGATATCCCCGCAAATTGCTGCAAATAAGAGGGTATTCGGTACGTACTTCTACAACGTCAACACCACATTCTACACGTGGTATGATTCCTGGGAAGAAGCAAAGCGCGGAACAAGAGCGCATGGGGACCGAAAGGGTTGGCCGGAGGTATCTCCCGATAGGATTCCCGGTCCGAGCAAGTATTGGCGAGAACACACGATCGGGGAAATATCCGCGAGACTGTTCATAGGTTCCGTGCTCGTAACGGTTACGTGTGTGACCTCACATGGATGGTTCAAGTACGTTTTGATCCTGGCAGGCATGGCCCTGATCGGAGTCATCACGAATTTTTCGGCGAGCGTGAAGAAGGCGGGTGAACAGCCTTTCCTGATCGGATTTGTCTTATGCTATCTTGGAGGATATTTCGTGGCCTATTGTTGGAACGGCGTAATAGGAGCGCATTCTCGCTACATATTATCCCTGTTTCTGCCTTACGTGTTTTCATGCTCTATGGTCATAAGCGCCACTTCCGGAGATCGCAATGCCTTGACGATCTTCGGCAGGCAAGTTTCATTCTCGGGAATATCGGGGTATATACTGTTGGTGATGATCTGCATTGAATTGTATCCCATAATATCGCACAGGATAATTGTCTCGGGTTGAAGATACCGCAGCGCGGACAAACAGGTCCGATACCAACTACCATCGCAAGAAAGCGACAACGAACTATGAAAGTCTTTTCCTCTCGTTCCCAGGCTCTGCCTGGGAACGCATACCGGGAGGCTCCGCCTCCCCTACTTGGGACCGGCGCCTCCGCGAACAAGGAGGACTTTTATAGGAATGCGCGTTCAAACAAGTGATAAAGAGCACTGCTGGGCAAGCCGGCAGTGGCACCCAATAACCCGATCTCACTCTCTTGATTGCGCATCGGTATAACCCCCCTTTTTCATACTGACTCTTGCCCACACGTGACACAGGGGGTGGCGCTAGAAGCTGTGATTCCGGCCAGTTGGCCGGCAGGTGAAACTGTCCCCCGGGGCAAAGAGGGCGACGCATGCGTAGCCCCTACAGCGAAAACCCCGCCTCAAATGCGGTCCGGACGAAGCCCCTGTGTCAAGTGTGTCCCGGAGTCAGCTTTTTCATAGGGGGGGACCCGAACCCAATGCTGGTGACTTAAGAAAAAGCCAACCAGGCCCCGGGGTCCAGAAGGTATTGCAAGACCTGGATTCCGGCTTTCCCCGGATCGGTGTCCGGGGCAGGCTCTGGAATGACGGTCCAAGGGGAGCTAGGTAAACCGCCCGCGAATTTCCGCGGTCCAGTACTAGCTTTTCAAGCCGATCAATCTATATTTCAGCATGGCTTTCACGATGCGAATGGGATCTTGAACAAATGAGACTTTCTTTCCCTCCGAAAAGGACCGAGAGACGTAATTGACGGGAATCTCGATCGGTGCGAACCCCTGTTTTATCAACTTGATGACGAGTTCGATGTCGAAATCGAAATGATCGCATTGAAACTCGATTCCATCTATGCAATCCCTGCGAAAGACCTTGAACATGGTCCACGGATCTTTCAGACGCTGACCGTAGAGCACATTGAAGCCGAAGGTCAGCGCTTTATGCCCAAAATTGATAATCCACGCCAGGACGGGCTTGTGAATGAACTTGCGCATTTTCATGGCCCCGCCTCGATGCCTGAGACCAAGGGTGAAGGATCGGCGAAGTTGGAGTATCGGTCTGATGAGCGCTTCATAATCCCAAAGGTCATATTCCAGGTCGCCGTCCTGGATCAGGATTATGTCTCCTGAAGCATGCTCAAACCCTTCTCGCACCGCGTTTCCTTTGCCCCTTGGGGCATCCTGGAGCACTATCTTCACTTTCGGGTGGTCTTCAAGCTGGAGAACCTGGTCTCTCGTGCCGTCGGTGGAGTTGCTCTCTATGATCACAATCTCTATGTCCAGGCCGGGAACATTCTTTTCGAGCAGTTCGTCCATCAACGTAGGAAAGGTATCCTTCTCGTTGAATACTGGAAGGATGACGGAAAGACTGGTTAGGTTGCCATCCTCAAGGGTGTTTCTGGTTGCCACAGCTACCACGCGGCTGTGGGAAACCTTTGGGGCCGTTTGCGGGAAATGGTTCCGCGTCCATCCCGATCGCATTCGCGCAAACCGGGAAAACCATGAATCAGAGGACGGCCCATCGCCGCGGCCTTTCAAACGGTCCGTGTCGATACGTTTCCTGTACGGAACCATCCTTATGGACGAAAAGCCCCCCCTGTACAGGATGGTCTGCAAGTTCGTCGGATTAAAATAGAACAAACGCTCCGGCTTGAATTCCATGATCTTGCGGTTCATGAGCCCTGACGCGTGACTGTCGGGTGACAGCGCCGTAACCAACAAGATCCCGCCCGGTTTCAACATTTTCCAGGCGAATTGAATCAGGGCTTGCGGGTCTCGTACGAACTCCACGATGTCTGCGAGCACACACACGTCAAATGACTGATAAGGAAATTCAAGTGTTTCGGCGCCCTGAGTGTACACGAAAGCCTGATTTCTCAGAGCCGCGGTATCTTCGAGCAGATCTTCTGAGAAATCGATCCCTGTAAAGCGAAGGCCCGTGGATTCAGCTTCCGCGCGCAGAGAATCTGTTCCGAAACCTATGCAGATCAGGCTTTTGCCTTGTCCGTCTTTTGAGCCGGAGTAGTGGCAAATGAGATCCTGAAGGACCCCGGCTTGGGTCCCCATTGCCGGCGTAATCCCGTTTTTTGCCGAAAAAGCGCGTCCGGGTAAAAGACCCGCGTGCCGTCGGACTTTCGATAATTCGTCTGTGGCGGGCTGTGGATTGAAGAATACGAGATTACACTGGGAACATTCGTCCAGCCTTCTTCCCTTAACTCGAAACGCGTATGTGATCTCGTCACTTCCGCAGGACGGGCAACAAGAAAATCGCCATCGAGAACCATTGTAAAGTGTCAAGCGTTGCGGCGGCGATCCGTCCATAGTCCTATGTGTCTCCTTTGAATATATGGCAGTTGCCAAGAGTTCTGTCAGATTGAAAGGTGATTCCCGCACATAGGCAAAATTTCCCCCTTGTTCCCCTTTGACAAAGGGGGGCAAGAAGGGATTTCGTCTCTATGAGCACAGGAACCGGATCTGAAATATCGGTCAACTTTCTTGACACTTCCGGATCACTCAAACCTCATAGCGTCTATCACGGCCAAGCGGCTGGCGCTCCTGGCCGGTGCAATTCCCGTGACGATCCCCAGGAAAAGCCCCAGCAGCGTTGATCCGAGTATTGTCAACATGAAAGTCTCGTACTCGGGTTCAATTCCGAGAATGTGCCTGAGGGCTTGCACGCCGACGGCCCCGACCAGCAAACCCATTGCCGTGCCTGTCAAGCTCATCAGCACGGATTCGAGCAAGAACTGCAACATAATGACAGGGTTGGTACCTCCGACCGCCTTCCTAAGTCCGATTTCGGTTGTCCTTTCGCGGATCGCGGCGTGCATCACGCTGGTTATTCCGAGTCCGCCGAGAAGCAAGGTTACTCCGAGCGCGGCCCAAACAAACAATTTCACCAGAAGGACGGTATTCTGGATGGTTCTAATCTTGTCAGGATTCCACCTGACCACCATGGCTTCCGCGTACCCGGGCTGATTTCGGGTGAGCAATTCAAAAGCCGTTTTCTGGATAGACTCTACGGAATCCCAGCTATCGGCCCGTATGTTGATTCTCCGGATCCCGTGCATGCCCTTGAACCGGGATCTGGCGACGGAGATCGGGACAAACACGGAGTGGCGGTGTTCTTGCCCCAACAGCTCGCTCGTGAAACCCACTATCGTGAACATGCCCCCGTCCAGGAAGATGACCTTGCCAAGTGAACCGGCCGCGGAACCGAACAGATCCTCCGCCATCCAGTAGCTGATCACGCACACGCTTCGTCTGGCCCGCACATCTTTTTCGGAAATCCCTCTCCCACCAACGACCGGAATGTTGTTTGCCTCCAGGAAATTCATGTCCGCGCCCGCGACCCTCCCCTGGAGCTTTTCGCGTCCCAAGGTGATCCTAACACCCTTCCATAGGTACGGCGATACCAGCATGACACCGGGAATGCGTCGTAATCCCGCCATATCCCGATCAAAATACTGGCCATGATGCCACCGGTGACGACTACGGAAATCAAATTCCGCTGTAATGACCGTGGCCGACCCGAGAAGCCCTATGTTCGTCCCCAGTTCCTTCTCAACAGAATCTCCCAAGGTCATGACTACGATGATTCCGGCTATTCCCAGGGCAAGCGCAATGATGACGCTTCTGTAGCGTCGTCTGTTCCTATAGGTTTGCCGAAGGGAAACCTTCAGCAAGTCCGAGCCTAACATGCCGTCCTGTCCTCAGTTCTCCGGGAGTCATGAAGCTATCCTATGAAAATGGATACGCTGGGAAGTCCTCCGCGTTCCGACTTAGACCGACTATCCATGAGGGCGATCCCGCGCCTCGCGGGACGTCGCCCCTACGCTCGGGACCCGGTGACTCTCCGGACAATTTCATGTTTCGTTGTGCCTCGATTTCCGGCATGAGCTTTCCTCTGAATCTCCATGAGATCTATGAAGAAAGACCACGGAGTTTCCAGAGCGCATGACGGGAGCGGGCCTCTGTGCCGCCTCCCGTGTCCACGCCGCCTATGCATGGAAGACTATACCATAACCCCTACAATTGATCATCCCCTCAGAATCGAGTCAAGCAACCGTTCAGTCATTCGGGGCTCTCTCATAAAACGTCTTTGTGAGCGTAGGGGCAAGTGCAAAACCTCCAATGTGGTGCAAGTTGTGCAATTGATCGGGACAGCCTTGGCTGGTGTCGTGCTATAATCGCAATCACCGATGGGGTCCGGAACTTCTTCAGGGTCCGGGCATCAGTTTCTTGCGAGGGCGTTTTATGTCCAGACTCAGGCACAATCTGACCGGCGCTTGTGGAGCTATGCCGGTCATATTCATGCTCTTTTTTTTAACCAGCTGCAATCAAACGGACAATCGGCTGTTCGAGGCTGCCCGAAAAGGCGACGTTGACCGGGTGAAAAGCCTTTTAACTCAAGGCGTCAACTTCAATGCAAGAGACGATTACAGGTGGACCGCCTTGATGTGGGCATCCCTGAACGGCAGGACTGATGTCGGGAAACTGCTCTTGGCCCGGGGCGCTGATGTCAACGTCGCGGACAAATCCGGTTTCACGGCATTGATGTGGGCGTGTCTGAAGAGAAGAGCCGACTTAGTGAGAATGCTCGTGGACAGCCGAGCGGATCTGGATGCGAAGACAAGGACAGGCCTGACCGCGTTCATGCTGGCAGCCCGGAATCGTGACTGGGAATTCGTGAAACTACTTCAAGAAAAAGGTGCGGACATCAATGTCAAAAACACGGATGGTAGTACAGCCCTGATTTTGGCTTCCCAGTATCGGGCGACGGAAATTGGGAAATGGCTGCTCGATAGGGGAGCTGACACGGAAGCAATAGACATATACGGTCGTACAGCGCTCACCTACGCAGCCATGTTCGGGAAAACGGAATTCGCAAAACAGTTGTTGACAGGAGGCGCAAGTGTTGATCCGAGGGATCGACAGGGCTTCACCCCGCTGATTTGGGCTGCCAGGCGCGGGAGCCTGGGAGTAACGGAGATGCTGCTGAACAAAGGGGCGGCCATCAATCAACAGACCAGGGACGGCTGGACAGCCCTAATGTTTGCCTCCTATTACGGCCGTTTGGGATTTGTGAAGCTGCTCCTGGACAGGGGCGCTCATGTCAACCTGAATAGCCGGCCCTGGTTCGGCTTGTTCGGCAAAACCGCCGCGATGTACGCTGCCGAGCAAGGCCACGGAAAAGTGGTCCGGCTTTTGAAAACCCACATATACTTGAACCCCGACATCCCGGCCGAATGACAAGAAAAAGTCATGAAACTCAACGTTCATTCGGTCTTGGGACCGATTTGATCAAAAACCTGTTTCCCGGGAACAGTCTCAATTTCACCCTGATCAAATGGTAACCGTTCACTGTGAACCGAACAAATTTCCGGAATTAACTATGGGGTGGTTTGGAGGGTCGCGCCGTCACTCATGAAAACCAAGGCCATTCGGCCGGATCCACGTGATTTGGCGGACATCGCGCCTCCCACGGTGAACTCTTACCAAATTGCACCCCAAAATTTGCGGCAAACCGACCGCACGACCATATCCACATTTCCTGTGGATAACTTGTCCCCATCCCTGTGGATAACTCACGGGTCTCGTTTGTGAGAGCAATGTCACAACATTTTGCACAATTGTGGGGCAGTCCAAAAACCATCGTGATTTCAATGACAAAGCTAACCATTCAGAATCTCGACATATGCGGAATGGACCGCTCTCTAAGCCTTCAAAGTTATAAACACCTGTTGATAGATCGCTATCTCCTAGCCCGTTGGAATAGGTGAATTTTTCGGCAGACCGCGCTCAGGAAAAGGAGGAGCCGTCGTCATTTCAATCTGTTACGGCAACCCAACATGTTGTGGTGGCCCAGGACCACATACAACATATGGTGGGTGGCCCGGACGTAACAACGTCCGGGTCGCGCAGCGACAAGAGGCAGAATTAAGATAACCCGGATTAGGAGCGCACCTTTTGCACAAAATATCCGATTCGACAAAACCTCTTGTTCCTTTGGAACCCAGACGCGATGGCGTCTGGGTTCCACCCGTAGTGCCACTATTCCCACTGTGTTGAGGGTTTTGATACCAATGCGCAATCAAGAGAGTGAGATCGGGTTCTTGGGTGCCACTGCCGGCTTGCCCAGCAGTGCTCTTTATCACTTGTTTGAACGCGCATTGGTATGAGACAACCTCCATGCGTAGCCCCTACGGCCGGGACCCCCCGCGTAGGGGCGACCGGCGGTCGCCCGAAGCTAAGCCGCGGCATTGCGAGAAAAAGGGGGGGGGATTTCTTCACTGTGAGCACCCAAGCCGGATCTGAAATGTCGGCCAACTTTTTGGGCACTTGCGTGGTGATTGCGAAGACTACTTTCCGATTACTCTGAGAATCAGTCATCTTGGGCACGCTTTTCAGCCTCCCGGTTGTTCCAAACTCTTGCCGAGTGCCAAGATAGTAGAGGGCACGCGAAGTCGGGACTGCCCCCTCATGCGGCCGGGATGAGCAATTCTTGGTTGACATTGTGTGGCCTTTTAGGCTAGTTTGCGGATTATAGAGGAGTTTTTACCTGTACAGATCTTACTGAGGGAGGCTCCTTCTGCCATCTTACTTCTTTCAGAGACTCTTGCTGACGGTCCTTCTGGTCCTGGGGATTCTTGTGGAGCCCTCAGTGCGGAGCTACGCGCAAACCCGGTCCCGCGGAGAATGCGTCCTCATCGGCCCCAAAAGGTCGGATCGCGTGGGGAAAGCCGCCGCGCGCCCGGATAGTAAGCCGGATGTGGTGTTTTCGCTGACCTTGAGGCCCACAGCTTCTGAACGAGAGATCACCGATCTGGAGATCAGGGCGACATCCGGCCCTCCGGGAATTTGGAAGGCCGGGCGTGGTGTCCCCGGAGTGGGTTACATCGGTGTGGCACGGGCCACTCGACCTTCCGATATCATTAATCGTGATGGCGCCAAACTGAGCATCAATCCTCATATGGACAAGAATCTCCTTCTTTTTGTGACCGACGACGGCAAGTTTTCCCGAAAAGACCGCGCATATCATGTCAAGGCCCTGCACTCTGACGGAACTTCATGGACCATCCCGGTGCAAATTGGGTCGGTGCAGGCAGCCGTGGCGCCACCAACTGTTTCAGGAACATATCCGGTTCGGATGTCGGCCTTCGTCAAAGGCATGTCCAGGTACGACGCGGTCAGCTCCGATGAGAAGATCACCGGGGACGACAAGGCCGACGGTCGCTTTGTATTGACCGTCCAGGCCGATCAACGGGAGATCACGGCTATTGAGATACGCAGTGTAGGCGGCCGCGTATCCAGGTGGGACACTGTGCCGGGAAGCGGGAACCCCGCCATAGGAGTCTCCCTGGTTTCGGATCCCACGCGACTGCTCAACAACAGGGACGGGACCGTCAACGTAAGGATTAAGGGTCGATTGGACCTGAACCTGTTCGTGGCTGACAACGGTAGCATCAGCAAGGGTGAGACCGACTTCAGAGTAACCTTAACCTTCGCTGACGGCGGGGTTTCCTGGTGTAGAGTCCAAAAGTCCGACATCACGGGCAGCGTGGCGGATAGACCGACCGACCGCTCCGGTCCCAGGGTGAACTTTCTCGGGACTTGGCTCGGATACGTCTCCACAGACGCGGTAGGCAAGTACTCCGGCGTGAAACCCGACTCCGAGGCGGACGCGGTCTTTGGGTTGGACATTGAGGTCACCCCAAAGACCGAGATGAAAGGCATCGAAATCTCCAACCTCAGCGGAACAGGAACCAGGTGGGCAACAGGTAAAGTCACCACAGGGGCCTGGGGCCTGGGGGTCGCCCATCAGAGCGGCCCTGTGACCCTGTTGAACAAGCCGGACGGTTCAGTGACAATTCCCGTGGGAAAAAGAGCGCAATTCTACCTCTATGCCGCGGACCCGGGAGGACTGAGCAGATCGGTGAACCGACTGAGGATCGTGATACATCTCGCAGATGGCTCTTCGTACCAGCAGGCCCTTCGCCGGCCGTTGGCGTCAACTTCCACGGTGGCGCCCGGAACCGGTGACCCACAGAGGGCTATGGGGCTGATCACCTGTGAGTTCAGAGGGTTTATCGCGGATCTGGCAAACACCTCAACCCGGCCCGGAAAAGACGGGTACCTGGACGGGACGTTTATCCTGAAGCTCAAGGTAGACAAGAAGCAAATGGCCAAGGTGGATGTCAAAGATGCAACCGGGGCCATTCGATGGTCCAGCCTGGGCCGAGCCCCCGCCATGTTCCTTGGGGTCGCAATGTACCCCAAGATCTATGATCTGGCCAATCCCAAAGGCGGGATGGTGAAGATCCCGGTTTCCGGCCGGCGCACATTCTACTTGTACGCCGCAGACAACGGGCTGCTGTCCGACCCCAATTCCAGGCTCACCGCGACCGTCACCTTCACGGACAAGACCACCCTGTCCACAGACGTCATCAAGTAAGAGTCGGTCCTAAGGGCCTGCCACGAAATAACGTTGGCATTTTCCTGTAGGGGCGGACCCCTGTTCAGGCCAGGGGCAGGCTCTATGTGTCCGCCCTTTCCCGCGTGCGCACCCCTACATTGGGGCAGACACGCAGAGCCTGCCCCGGGGTCCGGAAAGGTTTGCAAGAGACTGGATTCCGGCTTTCCCCGGATCGGCGTCCGGGGCAGGCTCTGGAATGACGGATAGGGGGGCCGTATTGTGAGCAGGCCCGTTGAGACAACAACACTGGGTGGAATACGCAACCGCATTTGCGCCACGGAGTACTAAGGTAACCGTGAACCGTATAAGCTCCCGGAATTACGTATGGGGGAGGTTTGGAGGGGTAGCTACTGGGCGTAGGGCCAATTTGCGAGCCGGTTGGTGTGGGAGCTTCATTTGTAGTCCGTGGCTTCGCCTCGGACATACGCATTAGGAGCGCGCTTGCTGCGCCTGGATGCTCGAAGGGGGAGAACATCTCCCCCTTCGAGCATCCCCCATCGTAGGCCCGCGTTGTTACTTGGTAAATGGCGCATCGGTATGACGGCCGTCGACGGTGCGTTGTCTGATCCGATTTTGGGTTGAGTCCAAGCCCCCGCTGGTTGCCCTGATAACGGCGGCGCGGCGGCGTTTTGGCGAAACTCCTGCCGGAGCGTCACTTGACAGGCCCCGGGGGGTCCACTATTCTACACTTCGCTTTTTCGTGGGCTTGCTCGTTCGGCCGGAGAGCCGGTCAGTCCGGGAACAAGCCATCGACATTCCCGTTCGGCGGAGGCTTCATACCAATGTGCGATCAAACGAGTACTGAAGAGCACTGCTGGGCAAGCCGGCAGTGGCACCCTGGAACAGAACCGTACTCCTTTGAGCTCAACTTGGTATGACTCACGGCCCTTGCCCCTGTGGGACTAAGAAAGAGAATCGGGAACCGAGCTATTCCGCTCACAGAAGATGGAAAAAGATGTTGCGATCATAGGCGCGGGGGTCGCCGGTCTATCGTGCGCATTGGAGCTGTCCCGGTTGGGGATCGGCTCTGTCATAGTTGAGCGCGCCCCCTTTGCAGGCGGGCATGTGGCCGGATTCTGTTGCAAGGCCACGGATCAGTGTCAGCGATGCGGCGCGTGCCTGCTGGAGGACGTTCTGCAAGGCGTCCGCTCAGCCGGTGACATTGCGGTTCTGCGTCGGACCACACTCCTGCCGGCCGGAAAGCAGAGCGCGCGGTTCAAGTTGAAACTGCAGCAGCGACCCTCGCGCATTGACCCGGATGCATGCAATGATTGCGGTAAATGCCTTGAGGTGTGCCCTGAACCGGGCGCTCTAGCACGTTCCCCGGAGGACCGCAAGCTGACGCTCAATGAGCGGATATGTCGGTTCTACCTGGACGGCGGGTGCAAAGAATGCCTGGACGCGTGCCCGGAAGCCGCAATCCGTCTGGACACGGACTATGAGGACCTGGAAATAGAGGCGTCCGCGGTCATAGCCGCCACAGGGTTCAAGCCTTTCGACCCGCGAGAAAAGGCCGGGTTCGGTTACGGTCGTGTGCCCGGGGTAGTAACAGCGCTGGAATTGGATTCCATGTTGAGGACCGATGATCGGCTGTTGGGCGAAGACCGGGCATCGATCGAATCGGTGGCGTTCATACAGTGTGTGGGAAGTCGAGATGTGACTATTGGCCGAAATTACTGCTCCCGTGTCTGCTGCGGTTATGCCATGAGGCTTGCCAGGCTGCTGAAGCATCGATTGCCGAAGGTTGAACCTTCAATGTTCTACATGGATATTCAGACATACGATCGGGATTTCGAGACTCGCCTGGAGCAAGCCCGCCGCGAGGTGAGGCTGATCCGATCCATGCCGGCCGAGATACGCTCAGACCCCGCCGGCCGTCCGCTGGTTATTTACCACGGTCCGGATGACAAAAGGGTTTCCGAATCGTTTGACATGGTGGTTTTGAGCATTGGTATGTCACCGGAACCGTCAATGGCCCGGATCCTCGGCATTGGGTTGAACGATGACGGCTTTATGGGCGCCAATGGCGAGCCCGGCGCCACGGACAACAGTGGAGTATTTCTGGCTGGAACGGTTCAGGGGCCTCGTTCCATTGCGGACTCGGTCTCCCACGCCACGAGAACCGCTGCGCAAGTGGCAACGTACGTCCGAGAAATGTCCAAAGGAGATGGATGACGCGTTTCGCCGATATCGGAGAGTTATTGAATCCACGTACTGTTAAGGAGATTTTGAGAATGCTCTACAAAAGTCTGAAGTTCAACACCGTGGCCACCATCTTCTGCGTGGTCTTTCTTGCCGGCGCGGTCTGCGCCCCATTGGTTCAAGCATCTTTCAAACCCATGCCGGAAGCCAAGGTGAACCCGACTGAGAAGAAAATGGCTCAACAGGTCGTAGCCTCGCTATTTTCCAAATGGGGCAAGGGAAAATTCAAACCGCTCCCTGATGATTTTACGGCCGGGATGAAGAAGGCGATGACCTCGGCCGTTCAAAAAGCTACTTACAGTCAATTAAAGACCGCGTATGGGGAATTTCGTTCCATTGATTTTGTCTCGGCGTCATCCTCTGAAAAACCTCCAGGTCTGGTCATGTACCGCTTCAAAGGGGCCTTTTCCGGAAAGGGGGGTGCGCCTGAGATTCGCGTTCTGGTGAACAAGAAAGGAAAGGTGTCAGGACTATGGTTCACGGAACCAAAGGGAAAGGTGAGCCAGGGAAAGGTGAGCCAATGACAAGCCGTTCCAGCCGGGACCCGCGGTTCCGCGCCGGTCGTGCGAATGTTGTCCGGGCAGAGGCGATTCCATGAGTCCCATCAGATTGAACGATCTGGATTTGTCCTTTAAGGACCGAGTTTCCCAACAACCGGGAGGCGAAGCCATCAAGGCCTGCTTTGCTTGCAAAGCCTGCACCGCGGCGTGTCCCGTGGAAGTCATCGATCACAGGTACGACCCCAGAAAAATCATTCGCATGGCACTGCTGGGAATGAAAAAGGAGATCCTGGAAAGCGATTTCATCTGGTTTTGCTCCACTTGTTACGCTTGTCATGAAATCTGTCCTCAGAGAGTGCGTTTTACTGAAGTGATGTTCGCGATCAAGAATCTGGCGGCCGCTGAGGCCCTGGCTCCGGCCGGGCTCATGGGTCAAAAGACCTTGCTGAGGGAGCACGGCCGGCTGTACGAGATCACAGAATTTGAAAACGAAAAGCGCGAAAAACTGGGCCTGCCTCCAATAGCGGAACAACCCGAGGATTACGAAAAGCTGCTGGCCGATAACGGTTAGCGTACACAAGAAGGCGCCTGCGCTTCTGTTTTGACAGGGCATCATTTCATTTGACGCTGAGAGATTTTTTCTATGGAAGCTCTTCTATATCTTGGCTGCACGGTTCCGGTTCGCAATCTCAATTACGAGCTGGCCACCCGTCTTACGGCAAAGGAATTTGGCATTTCGTTCCGTTTGGACACGGGTGCGTTCGGGTGCTGCGGGTTCCCCATGAAGTCTGTGGACTCCATGTCCGCTCTTGTCATGGCTGCTCGCAACCTGGCCCTCGCGGAGAAGGAGGGCCTGGAAATGTGCGCTCTTTGTAATTCTTGCGCTGCGATGCTGAGGGAGACCGCGCACGAACTGGATCATGATCCCCAATTGAAGGAACAGGTTAACCGGCGCCTTGAATCATTGGGACTCCGGTACGATGGGCCGGTCAAGGTCCGAAACTATATGCGGCTTTTGTGGGAGGAGGTCGGGCTGGACGCAATCCGTGAAGCTGTTACAAAACCGCTCACTGAAGTGATCCTGGCCCCTCATTATGGGTGCCATTACCTTAAGCCCTCGGAACTCACAGTGGGATTCGATTCCCCCGATGATCCCAGGACTATGGCCGATCTGATCAGAGCCACCGGCGCTCAGGTTGTCGATTATCCGTCTCTCAAGGAGTGCTGTGGCGGAGCGACGCTGGGCTTTTCTGAGGAAGTGGCCAACACCATGGCTCGCCGGAAATTGGAGGATGTGGCAGCGACCGGCGCTCACGCCCTGGTGCTGGTTTGTCCCTTCTGCAACGTGATGTATGAGGGCCAGCAAAAGAGGATTGCCAAACAAGCAGGTCTTGACCTCAAGGTACCCGTAGTTTACTATCCCCAGATACTCGGTTTGGCAATCGGATTGACTTCCAAGGAACTCGGATTCAAACTCAATCGCGTCAAACCCAAAGAACTTCTGAAGCTCGTGGAAGAATGATCGCGGTCGACCGGCCTGGACCGATACACACTTTGTCAACATAAGATCACTCTTTATCTGAAAAATTTGGTTGTGAGGAGGTTGCAATGGAATATGAAGGCTATTCATTTCCCGATGATCTGAAATACGAAAAGAACCACTTCTGGGCAAGACTGGAAGACGATCTGATAGTCACCGGGGCCACGGAATTCATTTCAAAGCAGGCCGGCGAAATCACTTTCGTGGATCTACCGGAGGAAGATGATGAGGTGACCCAGGGCAAACCCTATGGCTCCATCGAGTCGGGTAAGTGGGTCGGAAGGATCTACGCGGTAGTTTCAGGAGAAATCGCCGAGATCAATGAAGACCTGGAAGATGAGCCCGAAAAAATCAACGAAGATCCATACAGAGGCGCGTGGATTTGCAAGATCCGTCCCTCCAACCTTGAGGCCGACATGGCCGCGCTGATGTCCTGCGATGACACATTCAAACAGTTTGTAGCAGACGAGATCAAGAGGGTTGAAGAGCAGAGCTGATACCATTTCGCGAATATTATTGTAATCCGGGTTTGCCGCGAGAGAGATCTGTGCCAACGAGCAGTCCGTGGCTTCGCGCAAACCATAGACCCAAAACCTTTCTCGATGCACCCACGCCAACCGGCTCGTAAATTGGCCCTACGCCCAGCAGCTCCCCCTTCGAGCATCCCCCATCGTAGGCCCCGAGATTTCACTTGTTAAATGGCGAGGCGGTAAGAGGCCAATCTTTCCCGATTCATGGGCCTTGTGGCCGGCGTATACACCCGGCGCTTCAATCGCTCACACAGGTGGGATGGATCGTTACCCCGCGGTCGGTTCAAAGCCATTTATAGAGGTTCTCAAAAGTAATCACGGATTGACTCATTGGCGTGCCCCTTCTTTCTCGCTTCTTTCGCGAAAGACCATGGCCCTGAAGGGGCGTCAGAAAATAGCCCGGGGATTCATCGCCGGGTAAGGGCCATTGCAGAACACCTGAGTCCCGAAGGGGAATGGATTTCGGACCCAGGGATAAATCCCTGGGCTATTATCTTTCGTCCCTTCGGGACTCCGAGCCGGCTTGGGGCTGGAGTTGTCATACTATGGTGGTTCTCGTAATTAGTTCCGGATTCCTTCGAAACTTCTTCCTGATCGCGCAGGCTTTCCAGCCTGCGAATCCGTGAGAACTTTCGAGAACTGCTATAGAAAAGGCGAATCCGCGTCACGTCCTCTTTTTTTGTTTTCTTGATCCGGTTGCGTCCCATTTCCGGATTCGGAAGATCCGCTCCTTGGCCAGATTTATAGCCTTCATCTTCTCTTCGCATCCGCTTTCCGCGTCCGGATGATACTTCCGGGCCAATTTCCTCCAGGCCTTCAGGACGTCCTCTCGCTTGGCTTCACTGGAGATTCCCAATGTCTCAAAGTGTTTCTTTAGACCATATTCAAATGGATTGATCGAAGACTGCCGGTGACGCGACGCAAACTCGGGGGGAATCCAATCCTGTTCCTCGAGTCTGCGTCGCATGTCCCTGTAAAGTGCGAACGAGCGCGCGGCCGCGAGAATTCCGAGCAAATCGGCCTTTTCTCTTTGGTCCTTGAGAGTCAATGGCGTGACCCTATTCAGGTCTTGTGTGAGTTTCTCTATCTGACGTAGGTTCAGCAGGCCCACGTTGTACGCGCCGGGCTCTCTGGGACCCGCCAAGTAACCCAATTTTCTCACGAACGCCACCATCTCGGGATTCTCGCATTGGGAGTGCTCGTGGCAGCAGCCATCGTCGAACTCCGGGGCCCGGTCACACTGTCGGTACCCACCATTGTTTGCGCCCACCCACACAAGGCCCGCGCACTTTGCGCCGTCCACCTCCACTATCCAGACACCGTTCCTATCATTGTGCACAAGCGCGCTCTTGTTCAGACGACGCCCTATCTTGCGAAACTCTCGGTTGAGCCGGTACCCGGATAGACCAAACCTCCGACGAAGTTCCTCTTCAGATATTCCCGGCCTCTCCTCGATGATGTTCTGCAATTCCTTGTCCATTACCTGGACCCTCATTTCGCGGGTTCACCTGACGATCCGGTGAACTATTATACCGCTTCGCCATTTAAGAAGTAAAATCTCGGGGCCTACGATGGGGGATGCTCGAAGGGGGAACCAGGTAGACCGCCCACGAATTTTCGCGGTGCAGCAGCAGGGTGTCGTACAAAAAAAAAGCCCGACCGCAGATAGTCGAGCTGGGAGGGAAAAACCCTGGTAAGCGGTCGGGCGAGTAGAAGTTGTTGTCTCCAGGGTTTTCCACAAAAAGCCTGTTGCGTCGGTCCCTCCACTAACCCCGACGCAACTTGATTGCTGTCAGAAGACAAACCCCATCTGAAGATACCCACCCTCTACAACAGAGCTCCACTGCCTGGCATCACTGTAATTCTTCTTGTAGGTGAGGTACCTGTACCCACCTTTGACGTACCCCCATCTTCCGCTGTTCAGATATATTCTGTACTTGAGGCCTGTGGACACGTCCGAGCCGACCGCCTCATCTCCGAACGCGGCGCTGGCCGCGCATTCCAGTGACAATGTGTTCCACCATCGGCCTGTTCGCAAAGCCGTCTCAAATTCCAGACCGGCCATGCCCATGTTCAGCTCACTCTGAAAGATATCGCTGCAACAGTCCGGCTGAATCAGTGTGACCTTGTCATCCACTCGCACATAACCGCCTACGACGCTCACTCTGGCCCTGTAGGTCCTAATGGCATCGTATGACAATCCGACTCGATGATATTGGCGCTCCCACTTAGACCTGCGATTTCGTTGGCCGCCGTACCCGTACCTGTTGCTGCTGCCGAAGACGAAATCCCTGTCGGAATCACCGGACCCACTCATCTCTATGGGCATGATCTGATATTGCATGGACCACTTGGGCCTGAACCGATACCGAGCCGAATAGGAGCCGACTACCCAGTGGTCGGGAAGACCCAGATCCGAATTGAGGTCCACGTCTCGAAGCCCCTGGCTCGAGACATTGTACGCGTCACCCCTGATGTAGCGCACGGTACCCTTGGTTCTTGCAAACATCACTTGTGCGCCCATCTCCCATCTCTTGCTTCCTATGGACGGGAGAATGGCCAACGGCCGCACGCCGTATCGAGACTTGAGGCCATAGTATTGCCTCACCCGCGGCCTGACCTTGAAGATCCTCTTGGCCCCGAACCGGGCCGTGCCGCTGAAGTTGGCCACCTTCTTTTGCACGGGCGACTCCGGGGCCAACAGGTCATCGGGTGCGGCAGGCGCTGTAGCTTGTCTGACGGTATAAGCGTGGCCTCCCGTCGCGAAAGCTGTGAGTAAAAACAGTAGACATACTAGTACTATTGAAGCTTTTCTTGATAACATCCGCTCCCTCCCAGGAACAACGTTTTGTTATTACGAGCTTTACCCAAGACTTTCTTGTTGTCAAGGAAAAACGTCAACATAATTAGAAATTTAATCTATAAAGCTAGAATCAGTATGAATTTTCGACGGCATAATTTCGAGAAATTGGTTTAGAAGAACGAAATAGCGGCTTCTTTTTACTGCTTAATTTGACGTGGTTGATCGGTCCGCCCCAAAGACGGCTCCTAAGAAGTTAATTCTAGCAAATCAAGGCAACTGCTTGTTATTAAGCCTTTTATCTTGTTGTCTAGGGCGGCCGAGGCAAAACCACGAAAATCCAACGGCCGAACCCGGCCCAATGCAACCCAAGGACCCCATTGATACGGATCTGTGGCCTTGTACACGATAACAGACCCGATCCCCAGGCCGGCAGCCAGGTGGCTTATCCCGGAGTCATTACCCAGGAACAACCGCGCCCCCCCCAATACGCGGCAGATTTCCAACAACGGCCTATTCTCAAGAACCAGAATCTCGGGCATTTGGATGATCTGTTCCCAGTAGGGGTCCTCCTTGATAAAGCCGTCGGCCTCCCCCACAGTGACGGCAATCCTCCACCCGGTCCGATCACGCGCGGTACGCGCAGCCGACATCATTGTCTCCACCCCCACGCACTTTCCTTGCCCTCCGCTGCCGGGATGAACCCATATCAGGTCCTGCTCGTCTTCGGGGCTCAGGCGTGCAAGCGCGGGGCGCCGAGGGGGAACATGGAGGCCAAGCCCCTCATGGAGGTGTTCCACAATATGCTTTCCGGAGGGAACCCGGGATGATACGTGTCGTATTTGTCCGGCCCCTGATCTCTGAAGATTCTCGATAACGTGTTCCGGCTTCTTGAGTATCACGTACGCGTGATCGTACGCAGGGCCCACAGCGGGACCTGGAGGCCAGCCCGAATCGAACATGGCCGACACGCGGGGATCATCCACCCGACCGAATCGGATCCCCGGGGGCAGGAGATCCCGGTACGCCGAGTTACCGAGAAAGGTAATTTCCCCTGAGGGATGACGGGACCTAATAGAAGCCAGGAGAGGCAGTGTGAGTATGGTGTCGCCCAACGCCCCGGGGCGTACGACCAGGACGGATTCTCCCATGATGTCAGAGTGTGACGCCGCTTCGCCATTTAACAAGTGAAATCTCGGGGCCTACGAATGGGGATGCTCGAAGGGGGAGCTACCGGGCGTAGGGCCGATTTACGAGCCGGTTGACACAGACCCCTCTCGCGGCAAACCCGGATTACAACAATATTAGCGAAAGGTATGAGACCTTTCGGATCTTCAAACCGGGGGGGGCTATGTACTTTCCTCGGGATCGGGAAAGGTTTCCTTTATCAGAAAAGTACAAATCAGGCACATCACCGACGCTGCCAGGAGGATGAGCAGGACTGCGGAGTACGCATCCAACGCGTACGCGCCCGAGTCGGACCGTGGGTACGCGTCCAACACCCAACCCATGACCGGCATGAAGACCGCACCACCCAGGAAGGGGAAAAGGTTCACCGAACCCACTGAAGTACCGGCAATTTCCAAAGGGAACAGCTCCTTTGTGGCGGTGAACCCCACGACCACCACCGATGACGCGGCCACGGACAACACAAAGAACACCACATAGAGAACAGGCCTGGGTAGGCCGACGGGAAAGAGGTTGATGAACAACATGTCCAACACCAAAACCGCACTGCAAATAATGAAGACCTTTTTTCGACTCTTTAGAATCTTCTCAGACAAGAAACCCAGCAAAGGGCTGCCCACGATCATTCCCCACGCGATCATGCTGAGGACCGCGCCGGCCTCGAGCTTGCTCATAGCGTACACGTGCATCAAGTACGGCCCTCCCCACAGCGCGCCGAAACCAAAGAATATCCCACAATCGAGAAAGAACCAGATCGCCAGGGGCCAGAAACGCGGCTCGGAAAAGACTCGCCGGACCCCTTGCCATAGGGGTATCTCTTTGCGCGCTCCGAGATCTTCCCCTTCTGAACGGTCGATTTCACCAATGCTCGGCCATCCCTTGTCCGAAGGCCGATCTCTGACCACCAACCACGCAAGGGCCACGATGACCAGTGTCAGAATCCCGATCACAACAAAGGAATGACGCCAGCCCAACCAGCCGGCCATCAGCGCGAGCAGCCATGTGGCTGCCAGCACGGCCATGCCTCCCACCGCGTTCAGTATCCCTGCCATCAGCGCGAACTCACGGGACCGGAACCAGTGTGACAGTATCTTCATGGTGGGGATAAAGACCAGTGACACTCCCAGACCCACCATAACCCTGCCAATCATGGCAATTTCCAGGGTCGGCGCAAGACCGAACACAATACTTCCAACGGCTGCCAGGAGCAGAAAAGAGGTCACGCTCTTGCGCGGCCCCAGCGAGTCCGATAGTAGTCCGGCGGGCAATTGCATCACCGCGTAGCAGTAGAAGTACAGGGACCCCAACAGGCCCACAGCCTTCGCGGTGGCTTGAAAATCCGTCGCCAAATCCGAGGCCACCACGGACAAAGACAGGCGATGGAAATAGACGAAGAAGTAGGCCAATGCCAGTGCAGCGAAGATCAGCCAACGGTAGCTCAAAACCTGAGAGGACTTGTCCTGGTTCATATTCTCTTCTTTCAGCATTCCGAAGGGATGGGGCCACGGGAAATATCGAATATGAGCATACCAGAGGATCAACCAATATTCGAGTGGAATAAATCCCCCCACCGCAACCATTCACTTTCGGGGGGCAAGGGGGAGGGCAGACACATAGGTCTGCCCCTACGTGCGGGACCCACGACTTTGCGGGCATTTTCATGCTTCGTTGTGCCCTGTTTGGGGATAGTAGTTGGTATGCAAAACTGGAGAGCAACTGCCATAGTAGGACCTGGATCGGTTCGATGTCTTTGCATGTTCGTGCGTCAACTTCTTACTCTTCTCTGTGGTTTCTGTGGTTTCAATATTCTTACTCCTCTCTATGCACTCTACGCCTCATTGCTCGCCGTTGCTTGAGATGATGGTTACCGTTCACCGTGAACCGTACAAGCTCCCGGAATTACGTATGGGGGAGGTTTGGAGGGGGAGATGAGTCGCCCCCTCCATTCTCACCGGGCGCAGAACCGCTTCAAGCCCGGTGAACCATTACAGATGATGAAGCATGCGCTACACATTCTACGGGAGTTCTTTGCACATTGGCGGATGCGCGGGGCGGCTCATTGCCTCCTATGCCCGCCTGGAAAAAAAGAATGGCCAGCTTTTTGAAGGGGGAAATCCGGCGTTCCCTCTCTTAAGGCTGGTTCCCACCCTGCGGACGTGTTCAGACATTTTTGACATAACCTGTATTTGTTGATATGCTCATGACTTCCGAGCTGCATGTAGTCCGGGTTCAAGAGAATTCAACATGATCAAGCCGTTTCTAAGGGTGCTCGCGCCTGATCAGGTGCGAGAGATCCTCAGGCAATTTCCTTCTTTGGAATTGCGTGAGCTCGCCTCGAGCGAGGCGCTCTTTCGCGTGCTGGGCGAACCCATAAGAGCTGAAGAAGACCTCCCAGGGTTCAGCAGGTCCACAATGGACGGATTCGCGGTTCGATCCTCCGACACATTCGGAGCAGGGGAATCCTCTCCGGCTCTGCTGCGTATAAGTGGTGAAGTGGCGATGGGAGAGATTCACGAACTCAGCCTCGGCCGGGGAGAAGCGGTGCGCATCTGGACCGGGGGCGCTCTTCCGCCGGACGCTGATGCGGTCGTCATGGTGGAACACACACAGGAGTTGGATCAGAACACCATTGAGGTTCTCTCCGCGGTGGCGCCGTACGAGAATGTGGTGAGGAAAGGTGAGGATTTCAGGGCTTCCGAAACCCTGTTGGCTGCCGGACATCGACTGCGCCCACAGGATCTCGGCCTGTTGGCGGCTATGGGAAGGCGAACCGTCAAAGTCTATGAACGGCCCCGCGTCGCCATAATCAGCTCGGGGGATGAGATAGTCCCCATTGAACAGGTGCCGCCACCCGGTTGCATGAGGGATGTGAACAGGCACGCGCTCAGTGCAATGGCCCTGGAGGTTCATGCGACGCCTGTCTGGATCGGAATTGCCCCGGACAGATTGGATACGCTTTCCTCTTTGATAGAGACCGCTCTTCAGCGATCCGACGCGGTGGTGATATCCGGTGGGAGCTCCATGGGAAGCAGGGACCTGGTGATAGATGCCATTCGAGGGTACGAAGATTCGGAACTTCTGGTCCACGGGGTTTCCGTATCTCCAGGCAAACCGCTTATTCTGGCTACTGTTTCCGGCCGTCCCGTCATCGGACTTCCCGGTCATCCCGTGTCCGCAATGGTCTGCTTCGAGCAGTTTGTGGTTCCCCTGATTCGGCGCCTGGAAGGTGAGGATGTGCTCAATCCGTACCTTCGCGTTACAGTGCAGGCATTCCTCGGGCGAAATATCCCGTCCAGGGAAGGTCGCACGGATTTCGTACGCGTTCGACTTAAAAAAAGTGGCGACAGACTGACCGCGGTCCCGGTTCCGGGTAAATCCGGCATGATCTCGGCGATGGTTCGCGGGCATGGACATATCAGGATCGAAACCGATTGCGAGGGTCTGTACAAAGGAGATCGTGTTAAGGTCCATCTCTTTTCCAACTGGATCGAGGAAAACCTTGCGAAGGAACATCTTTTTGGACATGAAGCCCCCGGGAGAGGCTCTGACGACATTCCTGAATCGTCTCGACAGGAGCGCCTTTCCGGGATCTGAGACTGTTTCGGTTCCGTCCTCTATGGGCAGAGTGACAATTGAGCCGGTTTTCGCGCGTCTTTCTTCCCCTCATTTCCATACAGCGGCCATGGACGGGTTTGCCATTCGTGCTCGGAGCAGCTTCGGCGCGGGACCTGACAGACCGGTGCGTCTGCGGATCGGCGAGGACGCGTGGCCGATAAACACAGGGCATCCGATCCCCCCCCAGACCAATGCAGTGATAATGATTGAGGATGTGAACTTCCTGGATGACGACTCATTGGAGATTGAGAAAGCCCTGGCCCCGTGGCGGAATGTTCGCCGTGTTGGAGAGGACTTCGTGATGTCCGAGATGATCCTGCCGAGTCGTCATCGGATCACGGCCTATGAATTGGGGGCATTGCTGGCCGCGGGCGTTACTTCAATAGAGGTGGTCAAAAAGCCGCGTGTGCTGCTGATACCGACCGGTTCTGAACTGATACCCCACCAGTCCCTCAAGGATAAGGATCCCGCGCATGGGGAAACCGTTGAGTTCAACACAGTGATGCTCGCCGGACTTGTGGAGAGCGCCGGCGGCATACCCGTCACGAGCCCCATTGTTCCGGATGATATGGAGAGTATAAGATCGGCTCTCGCTGAGGGGGTAAGATCGGAAGCGAACCTCATCGTGATAAATGCCGGTTCCTCAGCGGGAAGCGAGGATTTCACCGCGGCGGCCATCAAGGAACTCGGTGAAGTGTTGGTGCACGGAGTGGCCATGATGCCGGGCAAGCCCACCATTCTGGGCATTGTTGGGGGCAAACCGGTCATGGGAAATCCCGGGTATCCGGTATCAGCCGTTTTTTCTTTTGAAGTGTTCGGCATTCCTGTGCTGGAAGCAATGCTGGGGTCGACCGGACCGCAGAGGCCGACTGTGGAAGCGTTCACTGTCAGGAAGATACCCTCGAAATTGGGGCGGGAGGAATTCTTTCGGGTAAGGCTGGGCACGGTGGCGGACAGGGTGGTGGCCGCGCCGCTTCCCAGGGGAGCGGGATCCATTACTACCCTTACCAGGGCCGACGGGATACTTCGCATACCACCCAACAGCGAAGGAATAGATCAGGCCTCTCGAGTTCGTGTGGAGCTTCTGAGGGACGAGGACCAGATCCGACGAACGGTGGTGGTCATCGGAAGCCATGACCTGACCCTGGACATTCTGGCTGATCAGCTCGTTGCTCATAACCTGTTCCTCTCATCGAGCCATGTGGGCAGTCTGGGCGGCCTCCTCGCCTTGAAACAACGATGCGCGCACTTTGCCACAAGTCATCTGCTCGACGCGGACTCGGGCGATTACAACTGGCCCTACGTGCAGAAGTATATCCCGGAAATTCCTGTTCGGGTTTTCCACGGCGTAATGCGAGAACAGGGATTCATTGTGCCCAAGGGAAATCCCAAGTCCATCAATGGCTTTCAGGACCTCACCCGGGACGACGTAACCTTTATCAATCGTCAAGCAGGAGCAGGCACACGGGTTCTCCTGGACTACCACCTGGACCGAGAGGGGATAGATCCGGATCAGATAACAGGCTACCCTATGGAAGAATATACACACACTTCCGTCGCGGTCGCGGTGCTCTCGGGTGTAGCGGACGTGGGCATGGGGATTCTGGCTGCCGCTCGAGCCCTGGACATGGATTTCGTCCCTGTGGCTACGGAACAGTACGATCTTGTGATACCCGAAGAGTTCCTCAATGAGGAGAAGGTGGTCACTCTTCTGGGCGTGGTACGCAGCCCCGCGTTCAAGGAGCGCGTACTTGGCCTGGGAGGCTATGGAGTGGATCGAACAGGTGAGGAAGTCCCAAAACCCGAGGATGCAGGTTAGTGACGAACCAGGCCTGCAACTCCCGTTCTTCTTCGCATTGTTTTTTGGGGTAACTCCCGGGTAAGGCTTCAGTTTAGGGGGACAGATCTTCTCATCGACCATGTCATTGCGAGGAGTGAAACGACGAAGCAATCCCCATATCCACTGTGCAGGAGATTGCTTTGCTGCGCTCGCAATGACATCTTACAAGAGCCCAGCGAAACTGAATGATAACTCTCCTGGACTGTCAGGTCTTGACCGCCTTTTTGGAGTTTGGTACAACACTACGATACTGATGGACTGAGTGAAAAAACGATCTACTCTGTGACAGGACGAATCCCCCGGCGTGGCGGTTTCCGGAATCCAAGGCCGGTCGGGGCGGGCGGGCCGTGAGGGAGGTTGTTTCATCACTGGAAGAGGATATGACAATGAGCGTGCAGCGGCGGCCCATATCAGCTGGAGGTTATAGGAAGCTGCAAGAAGAATTGGATAAGCTGATGCGGGTGGAAAGACCCAAGGTTATCAAAGAAATCGAGATTGCCATTGAGCATGGCGATCTTTCGGAGAATGCCGAGTACACCTATGGCAAGGAAAAGCAGGCTCTCATAGAGACTCGTATGAGGGATCTCCAGGAGCGACTGTCCGCGTGCGAGGTAATTGACCTGGAAAACAGGCCTCCGCCCGATCGCGCGGTGTTCGGGGCCTCGGTCACCATTGAAGATGTGGACAGCGGGGATCGGAACACCTACACCATACTGGGTCAAGACGAGGTTGACATTTCCAAGGGCATCATCTCCGTCACTTCTCCGGTTGGACGCGCCCTGATCGGCAAGGAAGCCGACGACGTGGTCGAGGTAAAGACGCCCAACGGCCTGAAGGAATTCGAGATTATCGAGATTTCCTGAAATCGAAGCCGGTTCCCTGTCCCGCGCCTGACAGCCGGATATGCTGTGAAAGAACAGCCGAATGAAGATGGATGAACTCGAACTAGCCGACGCCGAGGAGATCGCGAAGTCCCGAACCCTGATACTCTGCGATTTTGACGGCACAGTCTCTACCAAAGACACCGTGAGCCACTTGATACAGGGACACGTCACCTCTGACGAGTGGCTCCATTACGTAGAGCAATACATCAGGGGAGAACTGGGTTCCAGGGGTGTTTACGAAGCAGTGGGCCCTCTCATGAGGATGACCCACGAAGACCTGGACCGGTTCGTACTTGAGCACGCAGCCCTTGATCCGGCCTTTCCTGCATTTCTGGAATGGGCCGCTGGTCGCGGTATTGATGTCAAGATAGTCTCCGACGGGTTTGACGCCACCATCGAGACCCTATTCCGCAATCATGGAATCGAGGGACTGGAGATATTCGCCAACCGCCTGATCCTGGGTGACAACGGCTCGGTAACCATGACTTCGCCGCATGCCGACCCCAAATGCGGCAAGTGCGGTACCTGCAAGCTTCAAATCCTTCGGAGCCGGCGCAGTGATTACGACAGGATCATCCTCGTGGGGGACGGGGTCTCCGATAAACACGCGGCCACAGAAGCGGACCTGGTGTTGGCGCTCAAGGAACTGTTCATCTACTGCGCGGAGGAAGGAATCCCGGCTGTTCGAGTGGACGGATTCCATGAGATCCCTCATCTGTTGGAACGCCGAATCCGCGCGGTGATCTTCGATCTGGACGGGACCCTCATCGATTCCACCGCTTCTATTGCCGAGTCCTTCAACCACATGTTCACCCGGCTCGGATATCCGACAATGACGGTTGAACAGGTGGTCCGAGAGACTTCTGTCTCTTTGCGCGATTTCGCGGATGGTCACCTCAAACCCGAGGAAACCGAAGACGCAATCAGAATCTTTCGAGAATATTATGACAAAATCTACCTCAGCGAGACCTCAATGATGCCCGGGGCCTCTGAAACGCTTCAGGCCCTTGACGGCGACGTTTTCCAGGGAGTGGTGACCAACAAACGGGGAGATTATGCCCGTAAGTTGGCCCGACATTTCGGTTTCTCAGACAGCATGATCCGCATCATCGGAGCCCAGGACGGCCTTAAGGCCAAGCCCGCTGGGGACATGTTCCTGGAATTCATGCGATTCGTGGGAACCGGTCCGGATTCCACTGTGTACGTGGGAGACGGTCTCATAGATATTGAGGCCGCCAACAACGCGGGGGTAGACTGCTTTGCCGTGGAAGGGCCGATTTTCTCGGCCCAGGAACTGGCAACCCACGGCCCGCGTAGAGTCCTGAAGCGGATCACCGATCTGCTCGATGCGCTCAAACCGCTCATATGACGGTTCTCATTAGTAACGTACGATTCCCATGAGCGCAGTTGAAACCAAGGATTTTCGTTTCGATTGAGATTGCTTCGTTGCGAGCGTAGCGAAGCAATCCCTTTTGCGCCCTCGCAATGACACTTTACCTTCCCGTCATTGCGAGGAGCGACACCAAGTTGTGTTCAAAGAAGTACAGTGTACAGGCGAGGGACCGAGTCTCAAAATCCCCCCTAACCCCCCTTTTTCAAGGGGGGGGACTTGAACCACCCCCCTTTAGCAAAGGGGGGCAGGGGGGATTTCTCCCTTCCGGACTTGAGCCATATGTTCCCTCTTTGAAAGCGCATTTGTATGAAACGACGAAGCAATCTCGATATCCGTGAGAACTCTCGAGAACTACTATTCCTCTCGTTCCCAGGCTCCGCCTCCCCTACATGGGGCCGGCGCCTTCGTAAACAAAGAGGGCTTTTGTATGAAAATGGATGCAGTGCAAAGTCCGCCGAATGCCGTAACCTGCGACCATCCAAGAGGGCGACGGCCCACGAGACCGGCTCCCTGCTGTTGAAGTTTTTGGGAACCCCCACATAAGAACGTTGTCTGATTCGTTACCAATCTACTACCTAAGAAAATTGGTTGTTGAGAGGCCCTTGTGCTCCTACCTGTGCATGTGGGCCTTTCATTTGTACAGACCCCCTGTCGGCTCAACTTTGAGAGGTTCTTGCGGTCTCTTGCAGCATCCGGGCTACTATCTCGGCAGCCCTGCCTTGCTGCCGCGGGGATACGAGCATGCTCCGGATTTGTCGAAATCCGGCTTTCATGGCTTCTCGGAGATCCCGATCCGTCCTGAAATCTTTCAACCACCGGGCCATTGTTTCAGGGGCGGCCCAGTGCTGGAGGAGTTCCGGCACCAACAGCGGACGCCCGCATTCCAGGCACGCTATATTGAATCCTGCGTCCAGCATGGTCCGGATCGGCCCTTCCTCCTTGCTTTCTTCATGAATGGCCAGCACATTCGCAATTGCCACGTGAAGGTCCTTGTCCATGACCAATGGTTTGAGCAGCTTTGTGGCGAGCAGCCAGGAAGGTCGCCCAAGAACATAGACCACAGCGTGAGGCAGTCCAACGAGCGCGGCCTGGAGCGTGGCAGTACCCGAGGTGACCAGGCCGCTGTCACACGCGGCCATGACCTGGGCGGCAGGCTGAGATGTAATCTCCACGCGCTCGCCGCATTCGGCCAGAATCTCCGTGATCACCGGTCTCAAATGCTCCCCGGCCAAGGGCAGAACAAATTGAGTATCAGGATGATCGCGGCCATAGATTCTTATGGCCTCGCACATCCTGGGTAGGATACGACGTATCTCAGCAGGCCGACTTCCCGGGACCAGGGCCACTGCGTGCGTGTCCGGATCGATTCCAAGGTCCTTTCGAAGACCGATCCTGTCAAAACCCTCGGCAAGGTCCCGGGCCATGGTATGTCCCACGAAATCAGCGGTTACACCAGCTTCCCGGTAAAGGGTTTCTTCGAACGGGAATATGGTCATCATCCGATCAACCCGCTCCGCGATTTTGCGGATCCGCCCTTTGCGCCAAGCCCACACCTGAGGGCTTATGAAGTAGCACACACCAACTCCCGCATGTCCGGCGAATTTGCACAGTCTGAGGTTCGCATCCGGGTAATCCACTGGAATGAACAGATCGTGTTCCCCGGACATAAGCTCCCTTTTCATGGTCCTGTACGCGGCGACGATGTTTCGGATCGTGCCGAAGCCTTCGCCCAGTCCAATGGTATTGATGTCACGGTAATGGCTCAGCAGAGTCATGCCCGCGTCGGCCAGTTTGTCGCCGCCAATTCCTGAGATCCGGACATTGGGTACAAGCCTTTTGAGGTCCGAGACCAAGGCTGCGGCATGATAATCACCTGAAGCTTCACCCGCCAGCAGCAGTACTGATGGGGGGGCACTTTCGCCGGTCTTTCCTTTTTCGGGGGGGGCGGGGGTCGTTTTTTGGGGCATTTGCGCAGCCTTGGGGTTTTGGTGACAAGTATCGCGGCAGGTTCATTTTACGCGCTTGCCGCGCGGTTGAGCACAGAACCCTTGATCATGCCCGATTTCTTTTTCCTTGACAAGCAAAAAACGTGTGATATGCATCCCAACCGAATTAAGTCCCTGGTTTCCATATTGTCCCACGGAGGATGCATGCGAGAAGGTCCGACAACCTGACCTCGCAAGAGTATCCTCAAGTGCAACGAGTCACAGGAGTAAATTATGAAATTGGGTCTTTGTGCAAAATGTGGCCGACCTACTGATTCTTGCTATGAAATCCGAAAGAATAAGGTCTATCTGGTCAAATTCTGTCCCGACTGCGGCCGCTCGTCAACGATGATCACCAAGGACGCTCGAAAGTGGCGCTGGAAAAGAGACGTCTCAGGATATCAAGAACCCGTGGGCCCGGCTTGTTCCCTCGACTGCGCCTCCTGCGACCATCAGAAACACACAAAACCGACCACTGTTGCCATTGACGTCACCAATATCTGCAACCAAAATTGCCCCATCTGCCTGGCCTGTGTGGACGGTATGGGATTTGCCTATCATCCTCCGATGGAGTATTTCGACAAAATATTCAGGCATTTCCGGCAGCAAGATCCAAAGCCCAACATGTGCTTCTTCGGTGGCGAGCCCACGATGCACGCCAGGTTCCTGGAAATAGTGGATTTGGCGCGTTCCTATGGTTTTAGTGTGCAACTCTTCACAAACGGTATAAAGCTCGCCAACAAGGACTATTGCCGGGAACTCTGTTCCAAGGGGATCCAGGTGAACTTCGGCCTGGACGGAACCCGCCCGGAGATTTATCAAACACTAAGGGGCGACAATTCCCTTGCCGTCAAGAGGAGAGCGTTCAGAAACGTTGTGGAATGCGGTGTGAACAAGCTTGTCGTCATTTCCACAGTTGCCTTGGGCGTCAACGACAATAACATGATGGAGCTCATGGATTTCATCCATGACCATCGGGACCATGTGTCCGTTTGGGCCTTTGTGCCACTGACACCGTGCTGGGAAACCGGCAAGGTGGACCTGGAACCCACTACCACCGAGTGTGTAGAGAAGATCTTCGAAGACCTCCTCCACAGTGCTGAATTCGTGCCCACAGGTATGATGAAGTTTGAGGTGTTGTCCCGTTTCTTTGGCAAACAAACCCTTGGCGGTTCCCATCCCAACTGCGAAAGCGCAACTCTGCTGGTCTCCGACGGAACCGGCTACCTCCCCATCTCACACTATTTGACCGTGCCTCTTTCCGAGCTGCTGGTACGGCTCAGAAAGCTGGACGCGGTGTTGTCCCAGCAGGCTTCCTCTCTGCCCGACAAGGGCCTACCCCGCATGTTCTTTGAAATGAGGAGCTTCCTCCAGACCTTGAGAATACTGGGCAATGCGGTGAACCTTCGCACAATTCTCGGCAAACCCGCACTGGTAAACGGAGCAAAGGTAATCGTGGATCTGCTCCGCGGCCGAAAGCTCGACCGAATCCTCAGTGAACGGACTTCTTTTCAGCATATCCTGACCCTCATGACCATTCCGTACGAAGATGCGGGAGGATTGGAAGATGCACGCCTAAAGGACTGCCCGGCGGTCTTCGCATACGAAGACGTTGAAACGGGACAAATAAAGACCACCGCCTTCTGCTCCTGGCAAACCATAAAGGACCGGGTCTGCCACGATATTCAGGCTCACTACGACTCCGTCGAGGATACGGGAGTACAGTCAGACACCGACCAGGCCGCCCGCGCCTGATGCCAAATATCACTCCTAATAAGGGACTACGAACTACGAAAATCTTGGGGTAGCTTGTCCGTGGCTGCGCCCCGGATGAGGCAACCGGCTCTGAAAATGCCTTAAGAATCCAGCCATCTTTGGAGGGGAGACTCATCTCCCCTCCAAACCACCCCATACGTTGACCCGATCGCTGTGCTCAAGTCAAAGGGACTTTCATCGGAACCAACATGCCCGGCAGGGCCCCGGGCACAACGAAGTATGAAAATCTGCGCAGAGTCGTGGGTCCCGCGCAGAATGCGGAATGCGGCAGCATTTCGCCGGGTCCCGCACGTACGGCGCGCCGCATGCGTCGCCCTCTTGGATAGTTGGTGCAAGGCGGAGCGTCAGGGTCATCCCGGGTCATCTATTTTCACGTAAACGCTCTTTCATCCGCTAAATTCGGATTCGCCATCAAATGGGCAACTCAGGGTCCGAAACCGCGAGCGAAGAAAATCCCCCCTTCCCCCCTTTGACAAAGGGGGGTTAGAGGGGTTTCTCAACCAAGACCTTCGCACACCCATGTTATACCGCTTCGTCATTTAACAGTAAAATGTCGGGTCCTACGATGGGGGATGCTCGAAGGGGGAGGTACTGGGCGTAGGGCCAATTTGCGAGCCGGTTGGAGTGGGAGCTTCATTTGTAGTCCGTAGCGGCCCGCCGGACGTGGGTGCTTCGAGAAAGGTTTTGGGTTTATGCTTTGCACGGGGACACGGAGATATTGAAAGATGGGCCTACTTGGTCGAAGAACGGATATATCGTAAGAACCTATTGACACCACGTCGAGCGGGCACTCCATTCTCACCAGACGCAGCAAGCGCGCTCCTAATGCGTATGTCCGAGGCGAAGCCACGGACTGCTCGTTGACACCGACCTCTCTCGCGGCAAACCCGGATTACAATGATATTCACGAATTGGTATGAGGTGTGGCCATGCCGGTTCGCAATCAAACAGGTGAGGTCGGTTTTGCGGGCGGCCCGCGGCATGAGTGGCAATCAATCGGCATATTGTGGTAAGAAGGGGATAGTTCCACAGACCCTTCACCAGGGAGAGGATAACTTGAGAATCCTTCTGGCAGACGACGACCCGGTCACTAGACGCATGTTGCAAGCCGCGCTCTCAGACTGGGGTCACGACGTATTGACGTGCGCTGATGGTTCGGAGGCCTGGGAGGAGCTTCAGAAGGAAGATCGTCCCAAGCTGGCCATACTTGACTGGACGATGCCGGAAATGGACGGGCCCACCATCTGCGCCAAGCTCAGGGAACAGATCGACCGTCCATACACTTATGTCATCCTTGTGACTTCCAGGGACAGCAAGGAGGATCTCCTTGAAGGCCTCGAAGCGGGAACGGACGATTACATAACCAAACCGTTCGACCGCACTGAACTCAGATTGCGCCTGAGTGTCGGCGAGCGGATTGTGAGGTTGCAGGACGAACTCATATCCGCGCGCGACGACTTTGAGTATCAGGCCGCCCACGACTCGCTGACCGGCTTGTGGAATCGCAGGGCAGTGCTGGCCACCTTAAAAGGGGAACTGGCCCGTGCCCAACGCAAGGGATCGCGGTTGAGCGTGGTTATCGGGGATCTCGATCACTTCAAAGGTGTCAACGACAATCTCGGACATTTGATGGGCGACGCGGTGTTGAGGGCGGTTGCAGAGAGGATCAACGAGTCCATCCGAGCTTACGACTCGCTCGGTCGGTACGGCGGAGAGGAATTCATCCTTGTGCTTCCGGACTGCGGTCTTCAAGACGCTAAGGCTCAGGCGGAGAGGATTCGCTCCAGGCTTTGTGCTGAACCGATCAGCGCGGGCGAGGGATCCGTAGCTGTGACTATCAGTCTGGGCGTGGCCGAAGCTATCCAAACCGAAGATTGGAGTGTGGATGCCGTCATCCGGGCTGCGGACACCGCTCTCTACAATGCCAAGAATCTCGGACGAAATCGAGTGGAACTTGCCCATGCCCCTGGTGAGCGTGATCATTCCGACCCATAACAGGGCTCATCTGGTGGAACGAGCCGTTCTCTCCGTGCTCAGGCAGACGTTCAAGGATTTCGAGCTGCTTGTTGTCGATGACGGATCCACTGATGCCACGCCGGAGGTTCTCTCGGGATTCCGCGCCCGCCTTAAGCCCCTTTTCCAGGAGAACACTGGGGTGTCGTCTGCCCGCAACATGGGAATCAGACATTCTGGGGGTGAACTGGTGGCCTTCCTGGATTCGGACGACGAATGGCGCCCGACCAAACTGGAACGGCAAGTGGACCTCTTCCGTGGAGGACGGCCCAATTTCATCTGTCATACGGACGAGACGTGGATCAGGAACGGCAAGGAAGTGGCCCAGGGAAGGGTTCACCGCAAGCAGGGTGGGCGTTTCTTCAGGAGGGCCCTGAAAAGATGCCTCATCAGCCCGTCGGCCGTGATGATCTCTCGCGAGCTTCTGGATTCTGTGGGCTGGTTTGATGAGGAGTTGCCCGCCGCGGAAGATTACGATCTCTGGCTCCGGATTACAGCGTTTCACGAGGTGGATTTCATAGAGGAACCCCTGGTGATCAAGCACGGTGGCGCACACGACCAGCTTTCTCGGACCGTGCCTGCGATCGATCGTTTCAGAATTCGCTCCATTATCAAGATTCTTGCCGATCCCCGGCTCAGCGGAGTCGATCGTATTGCAGCCGTACAGGAGCTGATCGGAAAATGTGAGATAGTCGCTTCAGGATGCGCAAAAAGAGGGAAAATGGCAGAGGCTCGGCATTATCGTGAACTGGCTGAATCATACAAAATCCCTGAATCTCGATCCCGCTGAAGTGGATCTGGACGACGACACCTACCTTGTCCCGAACTATTCGGACCTGCCGCCTCTCATAGCGTCCATAGAGAAGCTGGGGATGATAAACACTCCAGTTGTGCAGGAGAATTCCGACGGATGTCTGCGTCCCCTGTTGGGACGGCGAAGGCTACAAGCCTCTGTGGCCCTGGGCATCGACAGCCTGGAAGTTCACGTCGTGCCCCCGGACATGCCGGTGCGCGAAGGCTTCCTTCTCGCATTCTGGGACAATTACTCTCACCGACCCTTTGACGAGGCCTGCACCGCGGTTATCGTAAGAAAGCTTCTCGATCTCTTCCCCCGTGACTTTGTCGCGGCCGAGTTCCTTCCGCTCCTGGGTGTTCATCCCCGCGGCCCGCGGCTTGAGCAGCTTCGAGCTGTCGGCACCCTCGATCGTGAAATGTTGAGTGCGCTCGCGTGTAGGCAGATTCATGAAAAAACCGCAGCAATACTTGCTGAATGCGATGATGAAGGACAAAGGATTCTCTTTGATCTGATCCAAGACCTGGGAATGAATGCCAACAAGAATGCTGACCTTGTTGAAACCATTGTGGATTTGGCGGTTTTTCAGGAAAGGCCCATAGGCTCTTTCATTGACGATAAAACGGCCCGGGATATCCTGCGCGACCGGGACATTCCACGCCCTCAACGGGCCGAAAGGTTTCGAGATCTCTTGCGATCATGGAGAACCCCGGACCTTGTTGAAAAGGAGAACCGGTTCCGACAATGGCAAAGGTCACTTCCAGCGGTCCCCGGTGTTGTCATTCGTCACACAAAGGCTTTTGAAGATGACCACTGCAAGATAGAGATCAGCGCGCGTTCCCGGGAAGAGGTGGAAATAATAGTGGCCGCGATCCGTGAAAAGCTGATTTGAAACCAATGCGTAATCAAGAGAATGAGATCGGTTTCCTGGGTGCCACTGCCGGCTTGCCCAGCAGTGGCACCCGACACCCGGACGGACATTGTTTTGGACAATCGCTATCGGAGTTTGCAGGACACAATGATATTCCCAGTTGACGAGATCTGGATTGAAGAAGACGCGCAGGATGAGCCCCTGACACGAGATATTCTACGCAAGGTCAGGACCCCGAGGATCTTTGTGGGAGATGAGATCAAAGCCCGCTCTCGCGACCTGGAGGCGGCCCCTGACCCCCTGGCTCCGGGCAAACGTATTCTGCGCCTGATGAGGCACAAAGGCGCGTTTGTAAAGCCATGTCCCGGGACGCGAGAATATGTTTGCTGCGGCCTTGAGATCCTTCATGTCGGCCAGGGATGTCCCATGGACTGCCGGTACTGCGCGTTGCAGATCTACCTTAACCGGCCGGTCATGGAGGTATTTGTCAACACGCACGAACTCCTGGATGCTCTTCGTTCGCATCTGGACGACAATCCACAACAATTCCACCGTATCTGCACCGGAGAGTTCACCGATTCCCTGGCGTTGGACCCCATCACGGGCCTGGCAGCGCGCCTGGTGGGCTTCTTTTCAAAGAGACAAGACGCATCCCTTGAATTGAAGACCAAGACGGACAACGTTGACCCACTGCTCGATCTTGACCCGAACGGGCGAGTGGTGGTCAGTTTCTCGGTAAACTCAAGGAGACTGGCCCGGACCGAGGAGAAGCGAGCCGCCCCCCTGGCAAGCAGACTGGCCGCGGCCGCGAAAGTTCAGGCCGCGGGCTACCGAATAGGATTCCACTTTGACCCGATCATCCCGTTGCCCGGGTGGGAAGAAGACTACTGTGAGACCATCGACGATATTTTCAGGAAGGTGAGCCCCGCGGCCGTTGCATGGATCTCTCTGGGTGTTTTGCGCTTCGTCCCTGAACTCAAGCGAACCGCAAAGGCCAGATTCGGTCCACTACCATATTATCACGATGGATTCATCCGGGGGCTTGACGGAAAGAGCCGCGTGTTCGTCGACCGTCGTATCGAGGTATATCAAAGGCTTGCTCAAAGGATTCGGCGTCACGCGGAGAAAGCGCGCATCTATTTGTGTATGGAATCACCACATGTCTGGAACAAAGCCCTGGGCATCCGAATGGAATCGGATGAAGAGCTTGCCGCGTATCTGGACCGAGGAATCGCGTGGAACAGAGAAGAGAAGACAATTGAACCACAGAGACACAGAGACCAGAGAAGACAATTGAACCACAGAGACACAGAGAAGAGAGAATAAGAATACTGGGCCACAGAGGCCACAGAGATCACAGAGAAGATATTTTTTTGAAATCTCTGTGGTCTCTGTGGCAAATATCTCTTCTCTTCGCGCCGCGGCGGGGTCCCCACCTTAGGGGCGTGTCATGCTGCGCCCTCTTGGACGCTCGGTCAGTGACTGCTTTTGGTGGACTTGCGCAGGCAGGAATTCAGAAACTCCTCGGGATCGGTATCGTCTCGAATCCCCAACCGAGTGAGAGCAAAATCAAAACGGACAGGATCATCGGGAGCGATTTTCCTGAACGCGTCCGTGATCTCGCATGCTGTACGCAGATCGGCCTGCTTGCGTCCTGTGATCCCGAGCCGCAAAGAGAAACGGTGCATGTGAGTATCAACGGGAACAATCAGCTTCGATGTAGGGACCTGATCCCAGCCGCCCGGATCAACGTCATCCTTCCGTACCATCCAGCGCATGAACAGATTCCACCTCTTGCACGCGCTCCCGAGGTCGGGTGAAGGTAGAAGGCTGCGGGGCTTAGCATCAAACACCGCGGACAACTCCTTCACAAACGCTGACAGGCCGGGCGCGACTGTCTCGTGGTCATCATGGATGCCTTTCATGAAGCATGATTGAAGGGAACCGTGGCTCTCAATGACGCGTTTCGCGCCGTAGAGCATGGTGGCCAGTTCGCGGCCGGTGGTGAACCTGTATTTGAAATGCTCAAAGGCTTTCAATAGTGAGGCTCGTGAGGAACTCTTCAGAAAACGGCTCGGGGAGTCCATGATTTCCAGGACCGACGAGACGCTCTTGAGTATCTGCCACACATTGCCGTACGCCAGGCACGCGGCCACCAGGGCTGCTATTTCCCGGTCCCTTACATGGTTGTAATCATATAGGAATTCCAATGGATCCGGGTGAACGAATTCCCGCCGATTGTAGCACGTGTAGAGTTCGCGAAACTGATCTTGGAAATGCCTCATGGGATGGTCCCGGCTCCAATCCATCATGCCGTCATGCGAGACGTGTGCCCCCTTCGGCCAGATCGCGCAAACCCGGACGGTCCAATATGGTTATACTTGAGCCTTCAGATCGTATCAATCCCTGCTTGGTCATCCTGGTCAGGATTCGGGACAGGGTCTCCGGAATGGTGCCGAGCAGCGCGGCCAGTTGCCCTTTGGGGATACCCAGATCAAGGTTATCTGCACCTTCATTTTGCTCACTCATATAGAGCAGGTGAGCGGCCAACCTTGCCGGGACCTCCTTGAGGGACAAATTGTCCACCAGCACCGTGAATCTGCGCAGGCGTCGGGAGAGCACGGCCAACATACTGAGAGAGACGGCAGGATTCTCTTCTATGAGGGCGATCAGGTCTCTCCGGGGAAAGAAAAACGCACGGGTCTTTTCCAGCGCTACCGCACTCGCGGGGAAGCTCCGCCCTTCGAATACCGGGACCTCGCCGAACGGCTCACCAGGGCCGAAAATGTGGAGAATCTGTTCCTTTCCTTCAAGGGAAACCTTGAATATCTTGACCTTGCCGGAGACTGCCACGTAGAAGCCGGTTCCGGGCGAGCCCTCGGAGAAGACAGTCTCTCCCCGCGCAAAATCCTTTTCCACCACGATTCCGGCCAACTCCTCACGCTGATCCGCGGCCAGGCCTTCAAAGAGTGGGATGTTTGCAATGTGCTTGACTTTATCCACGTACAACGGCTCCTTTTCCAGCCGTGCTCATCAACAGAGCAAGCGAGCACGCGTCTCGCGTTTGATGCCGAGATCACAGCAGTCGACCATCATTGGGCTCGGCCCGGAGACCTGAAAAAAAGCCGCGCCCTTGACCTGAGTCAAACCGAGGCCCCGGTCCGAGTACTACTATAGTGATTGCCAAGAGTAATTTCCGATTACTCTGAGAATCAGTCATGTGGGGCAGGCTTTCCGGCCTGCCATTCGGTCAGAACTTTTGGCAACTGCTATATAACGGCTCTCGAAATTGATTTCGGATTCCCCGGAAACTTCTTCCTGTGGTAAAGGCTTTCCAGCCTGCGAATCCGTCAGAACTTTCGAGAACTGCTATATGATAGCATGAACGCTCCCACACAGATCCAACTATTCCCTGTTTGTAGGTCTCTCTTACGGTCGGTACGGGCCCTCTGAGATGGGATCCGGTCCCCTGGAGGTTGAAGATGAAATGGACAACTCAGGCTGAACAAGCTGTTTCAAGAGTTCCATTTTTCGTGCGCAGGCGCGTCAAGAAGAGAGCGGAAGAAGAGGCTGTCCAAAACCGCGCCCTTGAGGTCACACTGGAGCATGTGCGTTCCTGCCAACAGAAATTTCTGAAGAACATGGACAGCGAAGTGAAGGGCTACCGGGTTGAGACCTGCTTTGGGCCGAACGGGTGTCCGAACCGCGCTGTCGCGGATGACGACTTGGCCGGCGATTTGGAACGCATTGCTTCTCAAAGGAATCTGCGAGCGTTCCTCAAAGAGCGCGTTCAAGGCCCACTGAAGATGCACCACGAGTTTCGCATCTCTGTCTCGGATTGCCCGAATGCCTGTTCCCGACCTCAGATCGTTGACATAGGCCTCATCGGTGCTTCACTCCCGAGGCTCTCCCAGGAGGAATGCAGCCGGTGCGAGGCCTGTGTGCAAGTCTGCAAGGAAGATGCGGTCTCGCTCCCGGAGGAAGCTCCTGCGCCCGTCATTGACTACCACCGATGCGTAGCCTGCGGACGATGCATTTCCGTTTGCCCCACTGCCACCTTACAGGAAGACGTCAAAGGGTACCGAATCCTTGTGGGCGGAAAGCTGGGCAGACATCCGCAACTGGGAACCGAGATCGATGGTGTGTACTCCAAAGAGGACGCGCTGAAGGTCGTGGAAAAGTGCCTGGACCATTACATGAGCCAAAACCGACACGGCGAGCGGTTCGGGGAAATTCTCAACCGGACAGGAACCGAATTCCTTCATGAAATGTAAGAGTTCACCGGGATAACCTTCTTTCGCAGGAATAACGCTGAAGACTTTTGGCAAGTGTCTAATATGTTACCTCATTTGGGAAAAGGCGTACTTAGGCGGAGGCATCGTCGATCCGTTCGTCGGGGCCACAGCCCACAGAAAAGATGACCGGTTTGACTCAGGTCAAGGCACCCGATTGTGGGGTGACTATACTTTTAGATACAACGAACGGTCAAACAGATGGAGGCAAGAAAATGAAATGCCCCGGACAAGATCCAAGGTTCTGGAAATTCGACGCCATCTTTGAGGCCGATTGTCCCAATTGCGGCGGACGGGTCGAATTCTTCAAGGATGAGACGAGACGGAGATGTTCCAAGTGCGGGCACAGGATGCTCAATCCCAAGATGGACTTCGGTTGTGCGACCCACTGCAAATTCGCGGAGCAATGCTTCGGGGAACTGCCGCCGGAACTTTTGGCTGAAAAGGAGGATCTGTTCAAGGATCGAGTGGCTGTGGAGATGAAACTGTACTTCAACACTGATTTCAAGAGGATAGGCCATGCGGCAAAGGTAGCCCGGTACTCGGACGATATCCTCAAGGAAGAGAAGGCCGATCCCGCGGTGGTCATGTCCGCCGCGTACCTACACGACATCGGAATAAGGCAAGCCGAGGCCAAACACAATAGCTCTGCAGCGCGGTTTCAGGAGCTTGAAGGCCCCCCGGTAGCACGGGAAATCCTAGAAAAGCTCGACGCGGCAGAATCGCTTATCGATGAGGTTTGCGACATTGTCGGGCATCATCACCACCCAAGAGAAGAGGAAACCGCGAACTTCAAAGTGGTTTATGACGCGGACATGATTGTCAACCTGGAAGAAAGACAGAGAAAAGGCCCCGTGGCCCCGGATAGGCTTGCAAAGACAATTGAAGCCACATTCTTGACCCACGCGGGAAAAGAACTGGCGCGCAAAGTCCTGCTCAATGGAAATGAGAAGAAAGCTGAGACCAGCCAACCCTGATTCTGAATCAGAGTAAGACAAGGAGAGGAGATCATAACATGGCGATATCACGCAAAATAATTGAGATAGACGAAGAATTGTGCGACGGCTGCGGAAATTGCATCGTCTCCTGCGCGGAGTCCGCGCTGGAAATCGTTGACGGCAAGGCCAAGCTGGTAGCGGAAAAGTATTGCGACGGACTAGGCGCCTGCATGGGCGACTGCCCAACCGGTGCGCTCAAGATTATCGAGCGACAAGCGGACGACTTTGACGAGGAAGCCGTGGAGCAACGCGTCGCTCAGTTGGCGGCCGCCCCGCCCCCGGCGCAACATGCCCCGGTCGGCGGGTGTCCCTCCGCTCAGATCAGGACCTTCGACCAACCAACACCATGCCAGATGGCGAACCAACCGGTCGCCCAGAGTTCGGCCGCATCCGCCCTCAGGCAGTGGCCCGTGCAAATCATGCTGGTTCCCCCGACAGCGCCTTTTCTCAAGGACGCCGATCTTCTGGTGGCAGCCGATTGCGTGGGCTTCGCGTACGCAAGTTTTCACTCTGATTTTCTTGACGGCAAGGTGCTCATGATCGGATGCCCCAAATTCGACGATGCAGAGCATTATGTGGACAAGTTCACAGAGATCTTCAAGAACGCCGGGGTTCGCAGCGTTACAAGCGTTTTCATGGAAGTACCGTGCTGCCACGGTCTCCCCGCAATCCTCGCAAAGGCAATGGAAGCGGCCGGGAAGAGTATCCCAACGGAACATGTGATCATAGGTGTTCAGGGAGAGATCATGAGGAGAGAGAAGGCCGTGGCCTGATCTCGACCCTGGTCCCGTTGCACAGGGCGCAGGTTGGACTAACTTGCATGGCGCCTGCGCCCATTGCGGGACCTGCCGAATCCAAGGAACATCCACGCGCGTGCCGGTACTCTTGGGCAGAAGTTGGCGGTCAGTATGTTCCCCGATGTCCGTCCGTCCCGGCCGTCACACCGGCGAACCCCGGATCGTGGTCCGGGGCAAGCTCTGGAATGACGGTTCGCGGGGAGCTAGGTAAACCGCCCGCGAATTTCCGCGGTGAGTACCAGCACCCGAGGGGGCGCGGCATGCTACGCCCCTACAGCCATAACCCGGTAAGATGCCGGGCTTTTTTGTGGCTTGGTGGACCTCGATGTTGGGGCATGAAACCCGGTATGGGGATTCCGCGTCAAAACAATGTCGACAAATTGACCATAGAGACCGGTTGCAGCGGTGGCGACTCCTCGACTCCGCCGAGCCGGATTCAAATAGGAGGTGGATGATGTCTTTAGTCAAATTGAAATGGGCTGCGATTATTTCATTTATCGTGGCCATGACGGTGCTGCTGGGAGGAGGTTACTTTGCCCTGGACAAGGTCGCACCTTATCCAGGCAAGGTTGTCGGCCCGGACGGAAAGGTCCTTTTCACAAAGCAGGACATTATGGCCGGCCAGCATGTGTATCAGAAATATGGCCTGATGGATCATGGAAGTGTCTGGGGACACGGCTCACAGAGGGGTCCGGAGTTTTCCGCTCTTACGCTGCACCTGATCGGCAAGGCTGGTGTAGAGCAGGTGGCGAGCAAGGAATTCGGAAAACCTTTTGAGCAACTGGATGATGTTCAAAAGCAAATTGCCGTGCTCAAGAACTCCGGAGACGCCAAGACAAATCGTTATGATCCGGCCACCGACACGCTGACCCTGACAGAGGCGCAGGTGACCGCCCTGGCGGACGTGGAGAAATACTGGGAGAAAACCTTCAAGGAAGGCGATGTCCGATACGGTTTCCTCCCCAACACGATTCGTCCGGAGAAAGAACGACTTGAGATTTCCCGCTTCTTCTTCTGGACCGCGTGGGTTGCCGCCGCAAAGCGTCCGGACTCCGATTACTCCTTTACGAATAATTGGCCTCCAGACCGAACCGTCGGCAACGTGCCGACCGCCGCGACCTATATATGGTCTTTGGGGGGTCTTCTGTCCCTCATACTGGTTTTGGCCTTATTCGTCTATCTCATTCATTTTTACAAGATTTGGTATGGAGAGGCAAAGGGTCCGGCCCTTGCCGACAAGCTTCTCAACATGCCGCTGACTTCCAGTCAGGTGAAGGCTGCCAAGTTCTTTCTGGTTGTAATTCTATTGTTCCTGCTTCAGACCGGCTTCGGCGGACTCCTGGCCCACTACACCATTAAACCGGGGAGTTTTTGGATTCAGTTCGTGGCCGATTACATCCCGTATAGCTGGGCCAAGACCTGGCATCTACAGCTTGCCATCTTCTGGGTCGCCACCACGTGGGTTGCCTCCGCTATTTACCTGGCGCCGATTCTGGGTGGGGTAGAACCCAAAGGTCAGGGCGCCCTGGTCCAACTGCTGTTTGCGGCAATCCTCCTGGTGGCGGTGGGAAGCCTCGCCGGTGAGGTGGCCGGAATATACGGTGTGATGGGAGACTGGTGGTTCTGGCTGGGCCATCAAGGTTGGGAATACCTCGAATTGGGCAGGATCTGGCAGATCTTGCTCTTTGGTGGGCTCATCTTCTGGCTCCTCATCGTGTACAGGCCCATATCAAACCATCTGAAACTCAAGCACAAAGACGATTTCAACTCCCTGATGCTCTTCTACGTATTGAGCGCGATTACGGTGGTGTTGTTCTTCGGTTTCGGCCTGCTCTACGGTCCGGACACACATCTCACTGTAGCGGACTACTGGCGATGGTTTGTGGTCCACATTTGGGTGGAGAGCATATTTGAGTTCTTCGGTGTGGCGGTAATCGCTCTGCTTCTAGTGGTTATGGGGCTGGCCTCGGCCAGGGCCGCTCTCACAGTGGCCTATTTCACCGCCACTCTGGTGTTCCTGTCGGGAATCATAGGAACGGCTCATCACTATTTCTGGTATGGAGGACCCAGTTACTGGCTCGCCCTGGGATCGGTGTTCTCTTCCATGGAGCCTGTGCCCCTGATCGTTCTGGTGGTCCGGGGTCTGATGGAATACCGCTCCATCAGAGAATCAGGACAAGATTTCGCATACAAATGGCCGCTCTACTTCCTCGTGGCCTCGACGTTCTGGAACTTCCTGGGCGCGGGTGTGTATGGGTTCCTGATCAACCTGCCCATAATCAACTATTACGAGCACGCCACTTATTTGACCATGAACCACGCTCATGCGGCCTTCTTCGGGACGTACGGCATGCTCTCGTTGGCCCTGTTGCTCTTCTCCTGGAGGGGACTTGTGGACAAGGCGCACTGGAACGACGGTATTCTTAAGCTTTCGTTCTGGGGATTCAACGCGGGCCTGATGCTCCTGACACTGGGAACCTTGTTCCCTGTGGGGATAATGCAGTTATGGACCGCCTTTCAGGAGGGGCTGTGGGTAGCGAGAAGCGCGGACTTCTTTGAACGTGGCGCTGTGGTTTTCTTCGGCACAATCAGAGTTGTCCCGGACATGATGATCATCGTCCTGGGCGTACTGCCGATGGTGTACTTCCTGTTCAAAACCTATCCCCACTTGAAGCCCATGGAAATCAAAGCAGGTGAATCCGTGTGGAAACGCATGGGAATCGACGAACTTTAGTAAACTTGATCCGGGCCCGGGCTTCACTCAAGTGGGAGCATTTTGCAACGGCCATTCTTTCCGGCCAAATCGCAATGCTCCCACTTCTTCCCTTGGCCGCGGCCCCCCGCCCCACCTCCCTTTCACCGCGGTGGTCCCTGATTCAATGGTCGAAATAGATTGCGCGTTTCTGAGACTATGCTGTAGTGTCTTGTTGGAGGTCGGACCCGGGGGCCATTTTGTAGGAGTATCGTGCTCCCTCATGTCCTTTCCTCGCTCAGACTGGATACCTGGAGGCCGCGATGTACGAGACCAAGGAACTCCCAATACCGCCTCATTTTGACCCGGAGCAGGTGGACCGTGTGTGGCGAGTCCCCTACCGGGAGCGGGCCATGGAAGCTCGGCAATGGGCTGGAACCCATGGTGTTCGTCCTGCGTCGGAGGACCGGAGGAAGCTTTGCCTCATGGTCATAGACTGTCAGAACACCTTCTGTATACCGGATTTTGAGCTGTTCGTCGCAGGCCGGTCAGGGAGTGGAGCAGTCGAGGACAATGTGAGGCTCTGTGAATTCATATACAGGAACCTCGCGATTATCACCCAGATAATCCCCACTATGGACACTCACACCGCGATTCAGATATTTCATCCGGCATTCTGGATAAACGAGGAAAAACAGCACCCGGAACCAATGACGGTGATCACGCCGGAAGACTTTGACAAGGGTGTCTGGAAGGTGAATCCAGCGATCGGCGGACTGGAATTTCAGGATTATGCTCAGATCCAGGCATATGCAGGACATTATGTTAAGCAGCTTCACGACAGGGGAAAGTACGACCTCACCATTTGGCCATATCACGCGATGCTGGGCGGCATCGGACAGGCGCTCGTCTCATCGGTGGAGGAGGCGGTGTTTTTTCACAGTGTAGCGCGATCCAGTCGGACCGGGTACGAAATCAAGGGGGATAATCCATTGACCGAGCACTACTCGGTGATCAGTCCGGAGGTCCTCGCGGGTATTGACGACACAGTGATCGCGGAAAGAAATTCCCGTTTTCTCGAAAAGCTGTTGTCGTTCGACGCGGTCGTCATAGCGGGTCAAGCCAAAAGCCACTGCCTTGCTTGGACCGTAGAGGATTTACTCGCCGAAATAGTCCCAGGGAGCCACAAACTGGCCGAGAAAGTCTATCTCCTCGAAGACTGCACTTCGCCGGTGGTGGTACCGGGAATCGTGGATTTCACGGATCAGGCGGATGAGGCTTTCCGACGCTTCCGAGAAGCAGGCATGCACGTGGTGCGGTCGACCGAACCGATGGACGGCTGGCCGGGGATCAGTTCCGGCCGTTAGATTTCCCCACGAAAATGAATGGTTGCCCGCGTTCACGGATTGCGCTTCAGTATGCTCCGCGGATCCGTCATGCCTGTCAAATCGGCTTGCCCGGCAAAGGTGTCGTCAACGAGACCGGAAACATCTGCGTCTTTTATCAGCTTGAAACGCTTCATCTGGTCGGCCAGGAATTGAATTTCATCCTCTTTGGGAATGTACCGATCATAGACTATTCTGTTCGGAGGTGTTTCCAGGGCGTGTTCTACGAGATCCACGGGCTGGTTCCAATATAGTGATGCTATCCTCGCGGCCTGTTTTGGGTGGGAGCGTGCCCAAATCCCGGAACGCGCGGCGGCCTGAACCAGGGTTCTCACCCGGTCTCCATGCCTTTCAATGAAATCATCCTTCACGATCATCAGATTGCACATGAAGCCCGGCCAGATGTCCCGTACGTAGTGCAGGACTTTGGATTCACCGGTTCGCGTTGTCTGCGCCGCGAAGGGCTCACCCACAAAGTAGGCATCGAGCGCTCCGGTGGCCAGGGCTGAGGCCATGTCAGGCGGGTTCATCTCCACGATGTTGAGCCTGGGGCCCGTGATACCGAATTTGGCGCCAAGTCGGCGCGCCGCAATGTTGTGCCCGGAAAAGCGCATTGGGACTGCAATGCTCCTGCCGGCGAGGTCGGAGAAATCCTTGACCTCCAAATCGCTTCTGTAGACCAGGGTGCTCTCGTGCCGGTTACCTATGTACACTATCTTGATGCCCACACCCTGCTGATGCAGGACAATGGCGAGAGGGGCTATTATGAACGCGGCCTGAATACTCTCATTTCGGAGAGCCTCCCCCATCTCCGCGAAGGATGAAAACTTGAGGGCCTCGAACCTCAAGCCTTGCCCATCCCTGGATGCGTAATCCACAAGGGGCGCGGCCAGATTGGTGATGACCGGCATGTAACCCATGCGGACAACGGGTCTGTCGGTGGATTCGAAGTTCAGCTTCCAATGGAGCACAGAGATGAGGACCAACCAAATCGCCGCAATGATGAAGGTGATCCACCCCGCGGACATGTGTACGCGACGAGAGGACGACTCTTCAGAGGGCATGATGAACCCCCAGGTCCTTGTAGACCTTCCTGCGCAGATCCGCCAACTCAGGGTCCTCGTGAATATCACGCGGGTGCGGGAAGTCAAGGGTCATGTCCATAGGCGCCTTTGCGGGCAGATCGGTGAACACTACGACACGATCCGCCATGACAAGCGCCTCATCAATACTGTGGGTTATGAATATGATGGTTTTGCCGAAGTAATTGTGCATTTCCAATATTTCTTCACGCATGTTGAGTCTGGTCAAGGAGTCCAGGCCGGCAAAAGGCTCATCCATGAACAGTATCTCGGGATTCACGACCAGGGCCCGGGCCAGCTCGGCTCTACGCTGCATCCCCCCGGAAAGCTGATGCGGATATCTATGCTCAGAGCCGGAAAGGTTGACCATATCAATGTAATTTTGGGCTTCCTCGGCCCTGCTCCGCATGTCCTTCACATTCCGCAATCCCAGGCTGACGTTTTCCCAGACGGTCATCCAGGGCAAGAGAGCGCAGTGCTGAAACACGAAAATATTGTCCGAACTGGGACCCGTGACTCGCTTGCCGTCTATAATCACAGACCCTGAGGTGGGAGTATCAAAACCGGCCATGATGTGTAGCAGGGTAGTTTTACCGCACCCGGACGGACCGAGTATGCACACCAATTCCCCGTCGAGAAATTCCAGGTCAATGTCGTCAATGACCAGTAGGTTCCCACGCTCTCCCACATGGTGGTTGGTGTTCAGTCTAGGGCCCTTCCGGCGCTCGACGAAATACTTGCTCAGTCCCTTGATCAGTACGTGCCCCATTCTAGACCGACCCCCAAGCGACCCATTCTATGCGGTTGAGTTGGACTATCACGCGATCCAGAAGAATCCCGATCACGCCTATGGCAATCATCGCGGCCATAACATAGTCCATTCGGAGAGCATTGCGAGAATCCAGAATCAAATATCCGAGCCCTGATTTGACAGCGATCATTTCAGCGGCCACTACCACCAGCCAGGCAACACCGAGGCTGATGCGCAGCGCGGGCAGCACCTCCGGCAAAATGGCAGGGAAGATGATTTTGGAAACAGTCTCAAACCTGGTGAAATTGAAGTTGGCTGCAACCTGAAAATAGAGCGAGTTGATATGGTTCACTGCGGTGATCGTGGAGACGAGTATGGGAAAGAAGCACGATATGAATATCAGGAATACCGCGGGCTTCTCTCCTATGCCGAACCAGAGCAACGCAAGAGGGATCCATGCGAGAGGGGAAATCGGTCGCAAAAACTGGATGACCGCGTTGAATGCCATCTGCCCTTTCTTCCACCAGCCCAAGATCATTCCCAAGGGCAAACCGATGAGCACAGCCAAATAATATCCCGCGGTCACACGGAAGAGGCTGGCCACCGAATGCTTCAAGAGCGTGCCGTTCTCGATCAGCTCCCACAGTCCTATTGCAGCCACCCGCGGGCCTGGAAAGATTGATTCACTCCAGCCGCTGAACAGTGCGGCGAGTTCCCAGAGGAGCCCGACAAACAGGAAAGCAAGCACAGGAAGGAGCAGGGATTCAAGTCTCTCGCGATCCATAATAGGCGTTTCCCATGTCCTCAAACAGATCAGCAACCGGGTATCAAAACAACCGCTTTCTTTGTGACAATAGCACCATTCCCACGAATTCGGAATCCTCGAATTGAACCGGCCGTAATCTTTCAGTTTCGCGGGGCAGATCTTCGTACCGCGCGGAGCGTGCGTCGCCCTCTTCATAACAGGTATCACGCAGACCCGACCTGCAACGGCCATTCCGGGACTTGACGCCACGATTTCAGCGAGTTGCACATCCCCCGGTGAACGGTCACACTGAATGGTCACAGCCGGCCTTGGTTTTCTCATGTCCGGAACCCGCTTCATGGGTCCCGTCACACAATAATGCTCTTTGATCGAAGAAAATTATCTCACAGAGCGACCAACTTCCTGCATTCTTTGGACTTTGCGCCGCATCCGCAGAATAGCCACCAAAAGATCGGAACCTATTTTCTTGAGCAAAGGCAAGCATATGTCGATGAATTTGCATTTTTTCCTTGACCTCGCGTCCTTGAGTTGCTAGGGAACCTTCAACCGAAATATGGCTTTTTGGAAAAAATCCATTGAACTTGCACCGTAATATTTGTAGCCGGTCTGATTGCACCTCTTTCCGAATTGAGCCGGCGCTCCCGATGGAACCTGAGCGGGCAACGCCCACAAGGAGGAAACACGGAAAATGAAGAAGCACATCCTGACAACGATGGTTCTGGTGCTGTGCATTGGCCTTACCGCGGCGGCTGCGGATCAAGCTGTGGTGGACCGTTCCACTCGCAGCAAGGTCCTCAATGACTATGCCCTCCTGACTCGCGATGCCATTCAGAAAGCTTGGACCTCTCCATTGGATCTTGCCGTCCCCAGCGCCCTCAAGGGCCGAGTCAGGATCAATTACACCATCGACCGAAAGGGCAATCTCAACGCCTTGGAGCTGGTCCGAGGCTCCGGCATAGCCGCAATGGACAGATCCTTATTGAGCGCTGTCCGCTCCGCGTCTCCCTTTCCAGGCTTCCCGGATGAATTAGAGGCCGCGACTGTTCTTATACGCGCGAATTTCATCGTCGCGGACTTGCCTGCCGTGCCTGTCACAAGAGTGAGCCAGGCTGTGACAAAAGCAGGATCCACAAACGCCAAAGCCCCGGACAAGACAAAGAAATTCAAGTGGGGAGTCGCTGCAGGCACTTCGGATTCAAATTCCAAACGCGAAGACGGCGCCACTACTCCCGCGTCCGACAAGGACGTGGCCCCCGCGAACGACCGGATTCCTCCTCCTTTTCCTTCCAAGAAATATCCGTGGGGCGCAAAGAGCCAAGGTAACAAATGATACGGATTCGCGTTTGAAAGAGTAACCTGGGGGAACCTTTTCTCGGTAGCTGCTCCGCGCAGGGCGATATGGCCTCCCCGAGGTCTGGTGCCATTTGCTCGAAGCACGGATTCACCGTACCGGCTCGTTGGCCCCACGCCGAGTGGACCCAGGCCCCTTCCAAAAGACTTCATCATATGCTGTACCCAAGTGGAATTGGCACTCCCGGGCCAAGGACCGACACGACATGACGTTGGCATTCTTCTGTAGGGGCGGACCTACCGGGCGTAGGGCCAATTTACGAGCCGGTTGGTGTGGGAGCTTCATTAATAGTCTGTAGCGGCCCGCCGGGCGTGGGTGCTTCGAGGAAGGTTTTGGCTCTATGCTTTGCGCGAAGCCGCGGACTGCGCGTTGACACAGACCTCTCTCGCGGCAAACCCGGATTACAATAGTATTCACGAAATGGTATGATACAGTTGTCGGCAATCGTGGCGGCCTTGCTACTCGGCCGTCGGATACCGTGTGGCTCGGAATATGAATCGATTGGATCAGGAAGGCCCCAGGCATGATTGAGGTGGAACAAGCCGTCATAGACGCTGTCCCTGAAATAATGGCAATGGCGCGTGGCGCGCTGCTGGATCAGGGAACATTCTTGCCCACCGCGATAGTGCATACAAAGGATGGGCTTTCCCCATTGATTTTACCGTTCAAGGACGACGAGCAGAAAAAGACGCTTGTTGATTTGGTCAAGAAAGAGGCAGTGCGCCTGCACGCCTACGCTGTTACAACAGTCACCTGCGCTCGAATTGTGGATACGCGAACCGGGGAGGAAGAGGAATCCCTGGTTCTTACCACGGCGATTCGGGGCGGAGAGCCCCACATAGCTGTGCAGCCCTTCACGAGAGGAGAGGACCAGGTAGTCCTGTACTTCGGAGAGATCAGTGAGGGAGACTCGGCAGGCAGGCCCGGCCAGATGATGATACTCCCCGACTGGAATGAGGAGCCGATTCACTAGCAGACCTGCTGCGTCGGTTTGAAGCTTTTCAGCCGCGTACGGACTTGCGCTGTCGATCGGCCGACGATATTACACATATCCCAATAGAACTGTGGCGTGAGGCCCCGGGGAATCACGGCCCTGAGGGCACGCCAAACCAGATGATCCGATCAGCCGCCTGTTTCACCGGAGGGGCAAGACCGGTTCGGAAACATATTCATCCCGGGGTGAAGCATGGGAATAAGCGAAAACCTGTTGGAGATACTCGTCTGCCCCAAGTGCAGAGGAGATCTTGTGTTGACTGAATTGAAAGACGGTTTGATCTGCCACGCTTGTCGGTTGAAATACCCCATCAAAGACGATATCCCTATCATGCTCATCGACGAGGCGCTGCCGATAGCGGAGCGCGGCGCTGAATCTTGAACTTGGGGTTCTGCTCTGATCGGCCCGTGGAGAATGCAGGAAATACTGATGCGCATTGAGATTCCGTACCGGGATCACCCGCGCCCTACCCTTCCCGTCAAGGGAGGGGCGACGAAAGATAAAGAGGATTCCCGCATGAAGGCGGCATCGTGTTGAGCATGCACAGTAGTTCAAATCACCCCCTGTTCCCTTCACGAATTGTTGTAAGAGGAACAAACTGGGTGGGTGACACCGTAATGAGCCTCCCCGCGGCAAGGGAATTAAGGAGGATCTTTCCATCCGCGGAAATAACATACTGGGTCAGTTCGGGCCTTGTTCCGCTGGTAGAGGTAGCGGGCTGCGCGGACCATATAGTGTCATTCAACCGGGATTCAGGTGGCCCTCTCACGCGACCCTTCAAGATGAAACCCCGGCTGGCGGCCGGGCGCTTCGACATGGCCGCGCTCTTCCAAAACGCATTTGAAAGCGCTTTCACAGCGTGGATTGCGAAGATTCCGGTCAGGATCGGGTTTCCCACGGACCTGAGGGGGCCTCTTTTGACCGTCAGAGTCCCTTTGTCCGACGAGATCAGGAAAAAACATCAAGTATACTATTACCTTGCAATAACCGAATTCCTAGAAAACCGGTTCCACGATCAGGTCACACCCATGCCGGGCCCACCTGACTGCTCCGTGGCCCTGAGAGACCGGCATCTGTCCCGCGCAAGGGAACTACTACTATCATCGGGCTTGGACACCGGCCGTCCCATCTTCTGCCTCTGTCCGGGATCGGTGAACTCAAGAGCAAAGAGATGGCCCGGCGACAGTTTCGCGCGGCTGGCCGATCTCCTGACCAGAATGGGCGCACAAGTGGTGTTCTTGGGCGCAGCGCACGAAAAGGACCTGGTTGAGAGCGTCCGGTCCATGATGAACAGCCCTTGGGCTGTGGACCTTACCGAAGATGCGGACATGGTTACAGCCATGGCCGTAATGTACCTGTCCACCATGGTAATCTCCAATGACACGGGTAGCGCTCACCTGGCCGTGGCCGCTAAGTCAAAGGTCCTCACCATCTTTGGGCCGACAATCGCAGGCGCGACCGCGCCTTTTGGACCTGACGCGCACGTGATAAAGGGAGAAGCGCCCTGTGCCCCTTGCCGCCACTTTCAATGCCCGTTGCCCGATCACCCTTGCATGAGGAACATTACTCCGGAAGCAGTGCTCGGAAAAATCCAGGAGATCCTTAGACCCGCGACCACTCCAGGTTCCAAACCGAACGGTTGAGCGCGGCCCGCGTCTCCGCCTGCGTACAACAAACCGCGATTCTGTTGGTTATTATGACATCACGAGAACGGCCCTTTGTCAGCGTTATCATTCCCACGTACAACAGGTTGAACCTGTTGAAGGAGACCCTGGAATCGGTCAGGAATCAGAGGTTCCGTGACTTTGAGATCATCGTGGTCAATGACGGGTCCACCGACGGCACGAGAGACTGGCTGGAGGCTCAGCACGACCTGCTTTCCATCAGTCAGGCCAACAGTGGAATAGCAACATCGAGAAACAACGGCGCGGCCCGAGCGCATGGCCGTTGGCTGGCTTTTTTGGATCACGACGATCTGTGGGCCCCCGAAAAGCTGGAGATACAGACCGACTTCCTCAGAGAAAACCCTGAGATGGGCCTTGCAGCTGCACGACACGTGAGACTTGGGAAGAGGTATTCATCACCCCGTCGCCGGGCCTGGATCAAAGGGGATCTCCTGGTCAAGGCCTTTTCCGAGAGCTTCATTCACACTTCGTCGGTGATGATACGCAATGACGTATTCAAGGAAATTGGAGGATTCCCCACGGAGTACAAGTTCGCGGACGAGTTCCATGTGTGGCTTCAGATAGCCGCGGCCCACCCCATAGCGTATGTGAACGAGCCACTTGTCTTCATACGCTTGTACGAATCCAACACCAGTCACAATCGCATAGGGGTTCGGACGGACACTTATGACATACTCATGAGGAATTACGACCCCGCGCGGATACCACGGCGAATTTTTCTGAGGACAATGTCGGACCACGACATCTCTTTCGGTAGAGCGCACATCAGCGCGGACAAACCCGTGGAAGCCCTGAAATGGTTCCGGCAATCGGTCAAGAGGACTCCGTGGAGGCTGAGGAGTTGGCGTTATTACATCAAATATCGCATCCTTTCAGCGTTTCGCGGACCGGAGTGAACACGGCCCCCGGGCATGAAGGTTTACCTGAAAGTCCAGTGAAAAAACCACCCCTTTGCGGGTCAACGTATGGGGTGGTTTGGAGGGGAGATGAGTCTCCCCTCCAAAGATGACTGGATTCTTAAGGTATTTGCAGAACGGGTTACCTCATCCGGGGCGAAGCCACGGACAAGCTGCCCCAAGATTTTCGTAGTTTTTTGTCCCCTATTTAGGAGTGATAGTTGGTATGCCACCCAAACAGACATCATGACTCCCTCACTTGAGATAAATCCTGACGCGGCTCGGATCCTGAACACGGATTCCGGAAAGCTTCCTGAATTCTTTTATTCCGCGGTTCAGGAGCATAGCCGAATCTTGTCCCAACACAGAGACCGTGTGTTGAAAGACGCGCCGGAGAGCGCTGTGACCGTAACCAGGGTCCCCGGCTTTCCGAAGGTTTGCGTCAAGGAATTCCGGTGGCGAGGCCCGGTACACGCTTTGAAAGGCCTTTTCCGACGTACCCAGGGATTGCGAGCCTTTTGCAACGGACAACTACTTCAGGACAGGGGAATCGCGGCCGCACAGCCTCTGGCCCTGATCCGACATCGACACCGGGGATTGATCCGAGTGGAATGGATCATCATGGAGGTTATCCCTGCCGCGCTGGAGTTGGATAGGCACATTCTGAAACGAATTCAGAACAATTGGACTCGGGCCGAAAGAAACCGGCTTGTACGATCGCTTGCCCGGGTCATCGGACAGATGCACTCCAAAGGGATCTTCCACTCAGATCTCAAGACCTGCAACATACTCGTAAGGGAAGATTCCGACCCCGGGTTTTCGCTGGTGGACTACGATGACATCACCGTTACTCACACAGTCCCGAGAAAAAGGAGGATCAAGAACCTCGTTCAGATCTTCCTTTCCACACCCATTGCCATGAATGCCCCAGACCGCATGCGGTTCATGAGAGAATACGCACTTCACGCGGGAATCGATCCCCATGAGCGCCGCGAAATGACCCGGGAGATCCTGACATCCGCCCGGGGAAGAGACATCCTCTACGTAGGCTTCAACGGAGATATCGTGGAGAAGTGGGCCTAGACCATGACCGTTCACAGGAACCTCCATGCCTCAAGAAATTCCGGCACAACGAACCATGAATCAAGTATGGTGTCCCCGGAACCCCAGCGCGCCCGGGAGATATTCACGCTCGCGACCGGAAACTCGAAGCCGCTAGAGAAGTTCGGACACTGCGTCGTCAAAGGGGAGTTGACAAAAGAGCGCGGCCCGTGATTAGATGATCGTGCCGGGCGAAACGGAGACCGGCTCTGCCGGAGGGCAACCGGTCGAGGGATAACCCCGGCGGGGCTCATCGAACCGCTGGCAGGACGTGGAACTCACCGCTTCCACGTTCCGTCCCAAACCCCATTGGGCGATGGATCCCTGATGCCTGAAATAGACTCCGGGGTCTGGGGCGGAGCCCCAGCGTGTTCTTGGGAGCCAAACGTTTCGGAGCATAGGGCTTCGGGAATAGCTTAGACGGAAATCGGATTTGTCCAATTCACGCTGAACCAGTGCAATCCAACTTCAAAGACCTTCGGAATCTTCCAAAAGATGATCCGAGTCTCCAGAGCAAGGCGCAGGACCGGTACTGCGTGCCCGATCCGAACAAAGTAGGGGATTTGGAGAAACTACGGGAAAAAACCCTCTTCAAGGAATGCGAGGAGTACCGGCAGTCGAAACAGAAGAAGCTCAAAGTCTTCCGCCTTGAGGCTGTCCGAGCCGGGTTCAAAATGGCAAGGCAGGAGCGAAACTATTCTACGATCATTTCCGTGGCGAAAAGAAATCCCCGACAGTGTTCTGCAGGAAGACCCCAAGCTCCTGATGTGGTATGACCAAGCCGCGACCCCAAAGGGAGAGGATTGACGCATGGCCACGAGTGACCACATCAAGGCGATATTCAAAGCCTTTGCTAGAAGGGAGAACGGGCTCTTTATACAGGCAGCCCGCGACCTCATAAGTGAAGAAAAGCAGAAAGGACACACCCTCCTTGCCAGGGATCTTGAGCGCATCCTCTCGAATGGCAATCTCAGGTCCCCTTCGGTAGATATGCCCAATGATGTTCCGGTGGACAAGGAACGAGGTCTGCCCCTTGTACACATCGAACGACCCGAATTTGGATGGGAGCGAGTCGTCCTTGCCAAGGAACTCGATGCAACCCTTCACCAAGTCGTAGGGGAGTTCAGAAAACGTGAGGTCTTCAAAACTTACGGCATTTCGCCCAAGCGCAAGATCCTTTTCTTCGGTTCCCCCGGATGTGGAAAGAGTGTTACGGCTCGGGTGGTAGCGGCTGTCTTGGACTTGCCTCTCCTGTACGTCCGGTTTGATTCGGTTGTTTCTTCCTATCTGGGCGAAACCGCAGCCAATCTTCGCAAGGTGTTTGACTACGCTCAAAGAGGCAATTGGGTGGTCCTTTTCGATGAATTTGATGCCGTCGGAAAGGGAAGAGACAACCCATTTGAACACGGGGAACTCAAAAGAGTCGTAAATACGCTGCTGCAACTCATGGACGGATTCACGGGAGACAGTCTCCTCATTGCTGCCACGAACCACGAACAACTTCTTGATCATGCGCTGTGGAGACGTTTTGACGAGATCTGCTATTTCGACCACCCGACACCGGCACTTCGACGGGACCTCCTCAACCGATTTCTATCCGGCTTCAGACACAAGAATATTGACCTCACAAAGCTAGCCAGACGGATGACAAGCATGAGCGGAGATGACATCGAGCGAGTCTGCACGGATGCCGTGAAAGCTGCAATCCTGGAGTTTCGTCAGCAACTGGAGTCGGCGGATATTGAGCGAGCGCTGAAGCAGCAGCGAACCCGTATGAAACGGGCTTTGGGAAAACCTACCGGCCGAGGCGAAAAGGGGAAAGGCAAAGATGCCAAGAAATCTTGACCACCTGGAACTTCCACGGACAAGAGAAACCCTTCCCCGGAGACTCCACGGCGGTGGTCGTCCACCTTCCCGAGAGAATAGGCGACGTCACGGGGAACACCTTCTCGGAGAGGCTGACCGAATAGTTGATGACCACGTCAGGAGACGGAGACCAGCAGGGATTTCTCCTGCCCTCGTTTTTCGTCTCCAAATGCATACCGGCGCGGATCTGGATGAAGAGCACCTTGGTCGCATGGGACTGACCGTGATAACCCGCGAGCCCGACCGCACCATTGTTGTCTTTTCTTCCGATGAGGCTTTGGCGGAATTTCGACGGTACGTATCTGAATATGGCGGGATAGTCCCGGATGGACACGCATACAGCTTCGTTGCAGGCATCGACGACGTTGTTTCCTTAACCGCGGAAGACAGGATCGGTCGATTATTGAGGGACGACCCTCTGGAGCCAGGAGAGACAGCCCAACTTGACGTCGAGATCATGCACCCCGGCTCAAGAGATCAGTGCCGCAGCTATGTTGAGGAACTGAGAGGTCTTGCCGAGTCACAAGGAGGCAGACTCACCGACTCGTATATCGGAGACTCCTTGTGCCTTACTCGTTGCCATCTGACTGAAGCCGGACTCCAAGCATTTCTGGAAGTTGAATATGTTCTTGAGATTGACCGCAAGCCCCGGCCAACCTTTGATACTACGCTCATCTTTCACACCACTCTGGACGACTTGAATGAAATACCGGAAGTACCTAAAGACGCTCCTGGAATCCTGGTCGTTGATTCCGGCGTAATGGGAAATCATCCACTACTTCGGCCCGCACTCGGAGCGGCAGAGGTATTTCCAGACAGGATGAGGCAGCGGGTACAGGGTGGACCAGAAGATGGTGACGCCACTTATGGGCATGGTACAGGCGTTTGTGGAATCGCTGTTTACGGAGATGTTCGTTCCTGCATTGAGACCGCTTCCTTCCGACCCTCTGTTCGTCTTTTCTCAGCTCGGGTCTTGGATGACAACGGTGAGTACGATGACGACGATCTTGCTGAGCATCAACTTGAGGAGGCTGTCCGGCACTTCGTGGAGAATTATCCTCAGTGCAGGGTGATCAATCTCTCTTTGGGCGATGACCGTCTCTACTTTAGAGAGGGTCGGAAGCAGTTTCGGCTCGCAGCCACGGTTGATCGACTCGCTTACGAATTGAGGGATAGAAACATCCTGTTCGTGATTTCCTCTGGGAATTACAGATACACCCCGGACGTCCCAGATCATAGGATCAGAGATTACCCTCAGAGCATTCTCAGCGACGAGGCCAGAGTTATTGATCCGGGCACATCGGCAATAGCCCTTACTGTCGGCTCATTATCCACCGGCAACACCCCTTACAGGTACAGCGACGATGTGAACAGGAGATGCATTGCTGGAAGGGACGAGTTCCCATCACCTTTTACTCGTTCGGGATTTGGCGTGGATGGCATGATCAAGCCCGATCTCGTGGAATATGGTGGTGACGAGGTATTCGATCCGACTGTGACGGTCAACGATCCTGGTGTTGGCATTCCTACGACAGCCAGGGACTTTGCACCTCCTGATGCGCGTCTTTTCAGGGCTGCTTGTGGAACGAGTTTCTCGGCCCCTGCGGTCGCACATGTCGCTGCACGTCTCTTCAACAGGTTCCCTTCGGCTTCCTCCAATCTTGTCCGTGCTCTTCTGGCTGATTCAGCGCGGGTTCCTTTGGAACGGCCTCAAGAGATTGATGGGGATGAGTGGGCCGAGGAGGTCCTTCGCGTGTACGGTTACGGAAGACCCAACCTTGAACGGGCAGCATATTCAGACCAAGGGGAGGTTCTGCTGCTGGCAGAAGACGAGGCTCCCGCAAACAGCTTTCACCTTTTTGAGATCCCGAGTTTACCGGAGGAGTTCTTGACGCAAAGGGGAGAGCGGCATCTGAGTGTGACGCTGGCGTTTGATCCCCCAACCAGGCACACCAGGGGAGATTCTTATCTTGGGCTCACGATGGAATTCCATATGTTCAGGAACACCTCATCTACAGATGTAGAGTCTCTATTCCGGGATTGGAGTCGAGCCCCCGCAGGAGAAAACGAGCAAGCGCTCGAATCCGCGATTTCACGTCTGCCTTCGTCACAAAAGGTGACCCTTCAACCGGGAACCAACCAAAGGAAGAAGGGAACTCTCCAGAAAGGAATGATCAAGATAGGAGGCGCCAGATGGACCTATGACGGAGGTCCGTTGATTCTTTCCGTGGCCTGTCAAAGAAAATGGGCTCCAGAGGAGATTGACACCCAAGGATATGCGGTTGTTGTTTCTGTAAGGCATTCAGGGGATGAGATCCGTCTGTACGACCGGATAAGACAGCAGGTCAGGGTCGCACAGAGAATCCAGATACGGGTGTAAGAAGGTGTCTCGAATGATGGACACCGGCACCACGTGGACATGGGCCAAGAATCATCAGCAGTGGTGTCTTGTTATCGAAGGCCACTCATTGTGGGGGGAGGACACCTGTCGGGTGTGGTTGTCGAGAACTGACAGCGTAGTTCGAGTCCCGGCCGGTTCACTGAAAATTCAGGGGTCAATTGATCACCAGTCTTTGTCTTCCTCCATTTCGTACGTTTCGGCGGCAGCCAGAGTGACTGATGCTTTCGGACTTCCTGGGACACCATACTTATCTTGCCGGGACGTCCGCCCTTGAATTCCGGGCACACCAATCCCCGGGAGGGCGATGCAAGCCACGTAATCGTCCTCACAAGAGAAAGCCTGCTGCGTTCGATTTTCGTGTTGAGCTACCTGGTGAGGAACTCCCCGAGATACTACTCGCACCAGTCCATGCATCATTTCAAAACGCAACAAACTCCGCTGCGAACCATGAATCAAGTATGGCGTCCCCGACCAGAAACATCGACACCAGATCCCGACTCTTGGATCTTCCCCAGGACGTACCTGGTCACGATACCTGCCCGGGAAAGGGGTTTGCAGAGGTTGTTCGTGAATTCTTGAAAGATGCGGGGTCTCTGTTTCACGGCGGGGTGCATTGCTTTTTCGATTTCGTACTCATGATCCTCTTGAAAGTCAAAACCAGGGTCTTCTATTCGCGGGTCGTTCACAAGCTTGATGGCGAGCCGGTCCAGACGTGGGGCTACGCGGGCCGCGATCCGTGCGGACTCCTCCATGACGGTGCGCACATTTGATGCTATTCCTTCTCCGTGACCTGTGAGCGCTATAATAAACGGGGTGTCGCGGCGCGTTTTTACAGCGTCATTCAAGAGGAAATGCACAACAGCCTCGAAGAGCCTGTGACGATTAATGAGGAGGTTGTGGTTTCTTTTCACAAAGCCGAACGGATTCGGATCTCGAAGGAAACGAGTCAATACCGCGGTGATGGACGGTGGAAAACATTTGGCATGATACGGCGCGGTCAAATCCTGGAGATAGTGCATGACCCACGCTGCAAAACGCCACCCCCAGTAGTCGTTCCTCAGACGGAACGCCATCTCGGCAAGGGCCAGGAAGACCTCTACCCGCTCCTCCATGAAGCCGGTTGCGATACGTGGAAAGAGCCGCCTGATCACAGCGCGTTCGTGGAGGAAGGCCATATGGAAAGGCGCCTGGGAAGTGTGCCCCGTGCCGGCGGCAAACGGCGGGAGGCCATAACCGTATTTCTCGATTGTAAACAGATCCTGATCCATCCCCCAGTCAGGCTCGTCCGCGAACGCGCACAGCACATCGAGCGCGCGAATCTGTTCTCCCGGCCGAGTTTCCACATACACGCCACCAGGAGGACCCTCACGGGACGGATCGTGGGGAGTTTTCCGCGAAAGCTCGTCAGGCCTTAATGCCCTCACATAGAAGAAATTCCTGTCGGGATTCAGGCGTAGGGCTTCCAGGAAATCCTGTTGAGTGAGGATTTCAGGAGAAGGTTCCTTGGGCCGATCACCGGGACCGGTCTTGTTGTCCAGCAGATTCCAGTACCATTTGATGATCCGCGGCAAGGCTTGACGAGCAGCGTGGAGCAGTTCCTCAAGCCTTGTTACTCGAACTTGAGAGTTCATCACGGACGGGCAATAGGAACTCAAGGCCGCGCGGGTTAAGAGCGAGTGGGTGTTCCAGGATAGGCGCGAGGGTTGCCGGGGTTCGGTCATGACGATTCCGTGGTCCGGAGTCGGAAACCAGTGGCGGTCAAGGGGATGGAACAGATCAATTTGACGCCGCGAGGGGCCGTCCTCTATTTGATACCAAAAAAGACTTTGTCGCCCATCCTCACATCGTACTTCTTGCAGAAGCCCGCCTTTAGTTCCAGGCAATAACGGCTGGGAAACATGGAGCGGTAGACCCGGCCGGAGTTGGGTTGGATACTGTCGTAAATGAGGACTATTGCCCCTTTGTCATCTATCCAGAGCGCGTCAATGGGAAATCTCATTCCTTGCATGTGTATGGCGTAATGGCCTGCGATCACGAAGTCCAGGAGCATGCCCTGTTCTTCCGTGATCCGGTCCCATCCGAGAAGTCCGCGTGTCTTGGATTCGTCGGTGTCGGCAATCGATGCCTGAATTATCTGCTTCCCCACGGTCATGGGCATGGTGCGCAGTTTTTCCGACTGGGCTACGCTAGGGCTATCTTTTCCAGGATTACGGGACTCGGCATCTGGCGGCTGCACAAGCCCGTAAATGAAAAACAATGTCAAGAAGACCGTCAACGTGATAGACCAGATCCGATTCATGCGTTTTCTCCGCGAGATCACAGGCCGGCCCGAATTCCATCTGACCGGGAATCTGAACCGGACGGGAAACTTCGATTGAGCCGCAAGCGGTCCCGGGTGTAACTCTATCACATAGCGAGTGAAATCTACACCCGCATCAGCGCGGCCCCTGGACTTTCTCGCCGGTCAATGCTAAACCTTATCCGGGCCATCCGGTGGTCACATACACCGAACTTCGTAAGGAACTACAAGCCTTTGAAGATTGTAGTCCCGGCAATCCAAGGTCGTGGTTTGTTCAGGCGACCCATTCAATGGGCGGGAATGATTTCAGGGTCCTGACCAGACAGCCTTGCCGGATTGCCGCGGGCTTCAAGATCGAAAGCCGACAGTGTGGCTATGTGCCGCACCAGTTGGAGAGCATTCCATGATGAGACAGATTCTCGCCACCGTATTAGTCGTCTGTACCTGGACCTTCTGCCATGGGGCCGGCGAATTCGAGCTCTACACGAGCGCGGGCGCCAGGTGCAGCGCGGAACATGGTCAGCAGGCGGCCAAGGTGGCATTCGAGAAATATCAAGTGTGGAAACGGGCGAGAGATCAGGGCCGGAAGGCCCCTCCCGGCGCGTTTCGTGACGCGGGGCAGGCGTTCGACTACCTTGTCCGGAGCGGGTGTAAAGACGGTCTCGTGCTCTACCGGTACGGAAATCTTCTCCGGCATAAACGGCAGTATGATAAGGCAATCAAGGTAATCGAACAGAGCCTCCCCGACCTCTCAGAGAACTATTCGTCCCACCTCTCCTCCGCGTACTATGTTCTCGGGTATTGCTCCACCAAGACAGAGCACTACGATGACGCGATCAAATACTACCGACTCTCTATACAGCATGACCCGGAGGAGGTCGATTCCAGGATCAATCTTGCCACGCGTCTCTATTGGAAAGGCCGGCATGATCAGGCCGCCGAGGCCGCCAATTACGTGCTGCAGAGCAAGACGCTCAAGGTCAGCCGTTGGGGACTCGGTCAATGCCACAATCTCCTCGGTTGGATCGCATTGGACTCCGGCCAACCAAATCAAGCTATCGAATGCTTCGCAGAGGCATACGAGTTGAGGAAGTATCCCTGGGATTTGGAAGGGCTGGCGTGGGCGTACGAGAAGACCGATCCCAAGAGAGCACGGGACTACTGGGACCGGATCCTCAAGGTGAGAAAGGGCTCTGCCGAACCGAAATTCCTCCCTCAGACCGAGGAACGAATCGAGCAGATGATGTCTGATGCCGGCGCGCCGTCAAAGAAGTGAATGCGGCGATAACTGTGGCCGGCTCACCAGCGAGTCGAGTCTGGATCACTAAAGCACAACCAAGCATGAAAAACCCTGTAAAGCGCCGGGTCCAGGCCGTTGGGGCTACGCATATCGCCCTCTTGGACACTCGCAGATGACGCCATTCGGTGGACTTTGCACTGCATACATTTTCATACAAAATGGATGGACTGGGAAATCTTCCGAGTTCCGTCTTGGACTCACTATCCAAGAGGGCGTAGCATGCTACGCCCCTACGCCCGGGACCCTGGGCCTTTCCGACACTTTCATGTTTCGTTGTGCCTGAATTTCAGGCATGGGCGTTCCTACAAGAGCCCTCCTTGGTTCCCGAAGGTGGTGGGCAATCCTTCAATTTCACGGGGCAGATATTTTCATCGATCATGTCATTGCGAGGAGTGAAACGACGAAGCAATCTCCCAACCAGGCAAATTGAGGATTGCTTCGCTGTGCTCGCAATGACATTTTCACCGGAAACGTCCCGCGTGCCCCGTATGACTTATACCAATGCGCTTTCAAAGAGGGAACATATGGCTCAAGTCCGGAAGGGAGAAATCCCCCCTGCCCCCCTTTGCTAAAGGGGGGTGGTGCCGGTCCCCCCCTTTGAAAAAGGGGGGTTAGGGGGGATTTTGAGACTCGGTTCCTCACCTGTACACTCTTCGCATACCCTGTCCGAGGCGAAGCCACGGCCCAGTGAACAACGGAAAGGACTTTCATACTTCGTTGTCGCTTTCTTGCGATGGAAGTTGGTATGAGTGGTTACGGAGGTGGAGGTTGACATGTCAGGAGGCCCGAGGATATTATCGAGCCTTCTTGAATCCATTCAAATAAGCCTCAAGTTGACCTTGGGATATCTTGCCGTGCTCGACGCATTTCTCCGGATCTTGTGTGATCCATCCTCACAGCAGTGGGATATGGTGCATCATGAAAGGATTCCCGGGAATCCTCAGGATCTTGCTCCGATTCCCCATGATATGGATCCGGTCGTGAAGAGGCTCATTGATTCCACGGTCGGGGCCCTGTATTCGCATCAGGCCGAGGCCATTGGGCACTGTCTCAAAGGAGAGAACGTGGTTCTTTCCACGAGCACGGCCAGCGGCAAAAGCCTGGCCTTTCAGGCTGCCGTTGTGGACCGCCTGGTAAGGGACCCGGACGCTTCCGCACTTTTCCTTTTTCCTTTGAAAGCCCTGGAGCGCGATCAGAGGGACTCATTCCTGGCTTTGACAGCGGATCTGGGACTGACCGCCGCGGTTTATGACGGGGATACCCCCGACGCGGAGCGACGGAAAATTCGAGCCAACCCACCGAGAGTACTCATAACCAATCCGGACATGATGCACCTGAGCCTGATGGCGTACCACGACAACTGGAAGGAGTTTTTCAGCCACCTATCATTCGTGGTTTTGGACGAAGTTCACACGTACAAGGGAATCTTCGGCGCGCACGTTTCTCAGGTTCTCATGCGCGCTCGACGGATCTGCACCATGTACGGATCACGCCCACAGTTCTTTGCCTGCTCAGCCACAATAGCCAATCCCGGAGAGTTTGTGTCGCGTCTGATCGGAGAAGAAACGGCTGTGGTGGATAAATCGGGCGCTCCCACAGCTGAGCGGCATTTCCTGTTCCTGAATCCCATATTGAGCCCTTATACGGTGGCGACCCGGCTCTTTGTGAAAGGTCTGAAAGCCGGGCTCAAGACCATAGTATTCACAAAGGCGCGCAAGATCACGGAACTCATCACCACCTGGGTGATGCAACAGGAGCCGGCTTTGCGAAACCGCGTGAGTTCATACAGGGCCGGCTTCCTCCCGGAAGAACGTCGCGATATAGAAGCAAAGCTCTTTTCCGGTGAGATGGACGGAGTCATATCAACCTCCGCGCTCGAGATGGGAATCGACGTAGGGGGATTGGATCTGTGTCTGCTCGTGGGTTACCCGGGCACCATAGTCAGCACGTGGCAAAGGGGCGGCAGAGTCGGCCGAGCGGAAAATGCCAGCGCGATAGTGCTGATCGCAGGCAATGACGCTCTGGATCAATACTTCTTGAGGAATCCCCGCAACTTCTTTGAACGGAAATGCGAAGAAGCGGTACTGGACCCGCTGAACGAGGAAGTCCTCAAAAGACACCTTCCGTGCGCGGCCGCGGAGACGCCTATTCGCGAGGAAGAAGCGTGGGCCGCTGATCCCACGATCCAATCGGTTCTGACCGAGCTTGAGGAAAACGGGGCAATGTTCAGGGCTCACCAAGACGGTGCGCGGCATTCCACTTCCAGGAGACCCCACCGAGGTGTTGACCTGAGAGGCATAGGAGAATCGTTCGGCATATTCTTGGAAGATCGCAAGACCCTGATCGGAAGCGCCGCGGGACCAAGGGTCTTGAAGGAATGCCACGAAGGCGCGGTCTATCTTCACCGAATGCGACAGTACCTGGTCACCCGGCTCGATCTGAAGCGGCGAAACGTGCTGGTCAAACCCCAGAGACTCAACTACTATACGCGGGCCCGCTCAGAAAAGGAAACCGAGATTCTCGGCATGCCCCTCAGGACCAAGGAGTTTCCAGGTTTCACGGTGCGAGAGGCAAAGCTCAAGGTCACCGAAACGGTTAAGGAATACGAAAAGCGCCGCACCTCAGGGCAAGATCTGATCGGAGTGGTGGATCTGGAACTCCCACCCATAGTTTTCAAGACCGTGGGTATTTGGATATACATCCCCGGACGTGTCAAAGAAGCTGTGGAGGCCGAGGGACTTCATTTCATGGGTGGCATTCATGCGCTTGAGCACGCGGTTATATCCCTGTTTCCGCTTTACGTGCTGTGCGACAGGGACGACATTGGAGGGATCGCCACTCCATTTCATGAACAAGTCCAGGGGCCTGCGGTTTTCATTTACGACGGTCATCCCGGTGGAGTGGGCCTTTCCCACAGAGCCTATGATAGGATCGTGGATCTGCTGAAGGATACTCGCCTCCTGGTAGAGGACTGTCCCTGCGAAGATGGGTGCCCGTCGTGCATCCATTCCCCCAAATGCGGGTCGGGCAATAAACCTCTGGACAAGCAAGCCTGCCTGGCTGTTCTGAAATACCTGTTGGAGCCGAAAATGATGAATGATGTCCCTGAAGTCAAGAAACCGAAAGCGCCATTGATCTTCCCTGATCTGACGGTCCACGGAAAGCCGAGCAAAAACAACGATCTTGATCCGATTCCTGAGGGTCAAGGCCGCCGCACAAAGGTTACAAAACGCGGGAACGCGTCTCCGAAATCGGGGGCCCGGGATTCTGAGACCAATTCGCGATCAGACAAGGAACATGAGCGTGGGAAGGTCTTGGTTGAAAAATCCCCCCTACCCCCCCTTTTTCAAAGGGGGGAACGTGGGGATTCCCTTCGCTCCCATTTCGGACCACAGGTTACTCGCTTAAATGCGAATCAGTATGAGACCGGTCGGGAAGCTCAACCCGGTGCCTTACTGGAATCTCGCGACGACGACCAACCGCGGACCCGCGCCGGGGCCCTGGGCGGACAAGTGGCTGTATTCGACCTGGAGACGCAGAAGCTGGCGGACGAAGTGGGGGGCTGGAACAACATCGCCAAGATGAAGTTGTCCCTGGCTGTTGTCCATACCGAGGAGCACGGCTTTCAGACTTTCACCGAAGAGAATGTGGGAGATTTGGTCGATCTGTTGAAAAGCTCAGACCTGGTGGTGGGGTTCAATCAAATCGGTTTTGACTACCAGGTCCTCTCCGCGTACACCTCAGAGAACCTCAGGGCCCTGCCCAATTTGGACATGCTGACTGAAGTGCAAAAGGTCCTCGGGTTTCGCCTTAAGCTTCAACACCTTGCGGAAGTCACTCTGGGAGCAGGAAAATCCGGGGATGGGCTGGACGCCGTGAAATGGTTCAGAGAAGGAAGAATGGACCTGATCGAGAAATATTGCCGGGATGACGTTCGCATTACCCGAGACGTCTACTTGTACGGCCTCGAGAAGGGATACCTGCTCTACAAGACAAAGCGCGGGATCGTCACACGGATTCCGGTCGAATGGCGTGCGCCGGCTCGGAAAGGGTGAGAAACGTCAACTCAGATCAGAATCGGAAGCCACTCTGGAGCACCAACCCGAATCCCATAGGATTGACTTCGGTTCGTGTGCCCAACAGACTTTCGTATTTTACTTCGTTCCCTACACTGTATTCAGCGGCTGTTTTCAAGAACCATCTGCCGTAGTCAAGCTCCATCTCAACACCGCCGATCACTGCACCGCGCAACCACCAGTCACTGTTGTGTCCTTCCTCCAGCGTATTTGCTGTCGTCCTGGTCACGTCTACCTTGAAAGGTAGTACGCTGGTTGCCACTGCCAGCGTGGTCGCTATCCTGCCCATGCCCCACAGGGGAAACCAACTTCGTCCTCCCGCGCGGAGTTCGTAAACCTCGAACCGCAAGTGATAATTGATAGCCTGAGCTATTCCGCCGGCTCCGGGAAATGTGGCAGGTACGTTCATGGTGTAAGCGTTCGACACGTCATACCAGGAAAAGCCTGCAAACACGTCAAAGAAGTTGGACTCCTGATACCCCACTTCGATTGTGGGGCTTAAGAACTTGTTGGTGAAGGAGTGCCTCAGTGAGTCGTACGCGCGCATAGTAACCGTGTTGAGGTTCCTGAATTTCACCCCCCCACTCATATAGAAGGCGCCGTCAAGAACTGACGGCCTGCTGGGGGCCAGGAACGGCAGTCGAAACGGACTCTGAGCCGAGACTATGTCCGCGGAGAAAATCGCGGCCAGCACAGCAACCACAACAACAAGACGGCATTTGTTTAAGCTGAATGTCACGAACAACCCTTGACTAGTTGGGAGGGGCATCTTGGGGACTCCCTGAATCTCAAGTTACACATTAGCCTCTATGGCTGACATGTTTATATCACAGCACTTTTATGTAGTCAAGAAATATGTTGGGTGCTTCGTAACCATTCAGTTTCGGGGGGGGCTTTGAAGGTGGGGCAGACACATAGAGCCTGCCCCGGACACCGAGCCGGGGTCTGCCCCTACGCCTGGGCCCAGACCCGTCGTGGGGCAGGGTGTAGGGCGCACCTGTGTGTGCGCCCTTTTACCATCCGTAGTTCTCGAAAGTTGTCACGGAAACTGAGGTTGCCTCGTCGTTTCACTCCTCGCAATGACGGGAAGGTAAGGTTTCTTTGCGAAGGCGTAATACCAATGCGCAATCAAGAGAGTGAGGTCGGTTTCCTGGGTGCCACTGCCGGCTTGCCCAGCAGTGCTCTTTATCACTTGTTTGAACGCGCATTGGTATAAAAGGGATTGCTTCGCTACGCTCGCAACGAAGCAATCTCTATCGAGACGAGAGGGCTTCGTTTCAACTGCGCGCCTGGGAATCCGACGTTACTTGCGAGAGCCGCCATATACGGCATTTGGCGACTATTCAGTCCCGGGCTGGAATCGATTCACTCGGTGAACAACCCCGGGGTCTTCATATAGAGGATGCCGTACTTGGCCTTTATCTCCTGGTCGAGGGCCTCGGCCCCTTCCAGGTCCACGGGGAGCTGGATGTTCTTGGAGATCTGCAGCAGCGACTTCTTCCGGCCCTTTTTGATCAGGGTTTGAAGGGTCTCGTAGAGGTGCTTCAGATTGAGAACCTCTATGTCGTCTATTTTATTTACCCTTTTCAGGTATGGCCGCGTATTCACCAGGCCGTATTCAGGGAATATTTCAGCGATAATGACAATCTTCTCATGTGACCGCTTTGGAAATTCACGCAGATATTTTTCCCGGAACATCCGGCCCGACTTGCCCAGGTTGGTGATGCAGTTATATGTTAGTTCGACCAGCCCCACACCACCGAGGATGAAATAATTGCCTGTGGTAAAGATCTTGGGAACGAGCCTGGGGAGTCCCGGTGTGACCTTCCCCTTGAGTTCCAGGGTCTTGCCCTTTCGTATAACCTTTACGGTAAGGGAGTCCCCGACCTTCTTGCGGTTCAGGATTTCGCCGAAGTAGATCTTCTGGCCGAGGGGTTTGAAGTACACATCGCCGAAGTTGTCTATCTCGTGGCCATCCATGTCCACAATGATGTCATTGTTGCGGAGCCCAAAGCCGTAGGGCCCTCCGTCGGGGATAATGTAATCAACGAGGACCCCCCCGGAATCCGGATCAAGCCCGTAGTAATCCTTCAATCGCGGAAACATGTGTTGGATGATGTAGCGCCAACGGGGGATCATTTCTTGCTTGTCCAGGACTGGAACAATGGTCTTCACCAGGTTGATGGGGATGAAGTAGTTTATCCTGTCGCTCAGCCTGATTCCCTGAAACGCTATTCCCACGACTTTTCCGTCCTTGATGACCGGCCCCCCCGAGTTCCCCCTGTTTTGCTGGAGCGAGGCCTGCACCATCAACCAGCTCTCTTTTGAATACGCGTATCTTTGCACTTCGATCCTGCTTATCTCACCTTCTTCGGATTTGCTGATCCTCTGGCCGCCGAGGGGGTATCCCCAACCGAGAACCTTGTCACCTACGCGCAGTTTGTCGCTGTCTCCGAGAACCAGGGGTTCAACTTTGCCGTTTCTGCGCTCGTATGTCCCCAAGTCCTCCGGTTCCATCTGAATGACCGCAAAGTCCGCGGAGTCACATATGCCCAGGAGTTTCACATTGTACCTTCTCTTCTCCCTTCCGTTGGAGACCTTGATGCTCTGAGCTTGTGACACGGCGTGCGCGTTGGTGAGGATCAATCCTCTCATTCCCGGATAGTTCCTCTGGTCTTTGAAGAAGAACCCGCTGGCTCTGACATTGGCGAAATCCGGTGTCTTCCAGGGCTTATGATAATAGCCTGATTTCTTGGTGGCAAAGATACGTAGGACCTTTGATTCGATCCCAGGGATCTGCCCGCTTGCGTGACAGACAACGGTGAACTGAAAGATTACGAGAATAGGCCAGATGAACGACAGGCGGCGACTCATTGTTCTATCTCCTGAATATGTTGCATGATATAGCTGGTGTCCCAAAGTTGACCGATAATTCAGATCCGGTTCCGATGCTCACGGTGAGGAAATCCCCCCTTGCCCCGCTTTTTCAAAGGGGGGCAAGGGGGGATTTTACCTGCGTGCAGGAATCACCTTTCAATCAGATAGATTCCCGGCAGTGGCTGTAAAAGCCAAACCCTGCGAATATATAACTGTGTGCTCCCGGACTTGGCGCCAAGCCTCACCTCTTGCGCGCCGCTCCTTTTCAATGAAAGATCATTGAGGTGAAACTGACAAAGGAGTTTTTGTCATCAACCTTCGCATAATCCAGGCCGAGGAGCCGACCTTCTGAAGCCTCCATGCAGTGAAGCATGGTAGTGATGGGTGAGAATCCGCAAATCCGCTTTGAGTCGTTGTCCAGTGCCACGCGTTCAACGAATTCATTGACATCCAGGCGTTCGAGCGCGCTCAGCAGCTTGCGGTCGTCTTCGATCGTCTGGGAGATAGTGGCTTGACCGGGTGTGAACGCATCCCCGTACCGGGGGCCTATGTGATCTAGATCAGCGCTGGCTACGAAACACACGGACCGAGAACTCCGCCGGCAGACCTCTTTCAGGGCCGCGCAGAAGTCATGGAACACGCTGGCCTCGTCCTTGAGATCCTCTTGATTCCTAAAAATATTGTGGGAAAGGGAGCACAGTATGGGAACAATCTTGAACGGATGCCGATCACGGAACAGGTACTGGAGAAAGATCACCTGGAACTCGATGACGTGCTCTGTTGCATGCAGGATTTCTTCTGCTGCTGCGTCCCTGCCCAACTCTCGGGAAAGCGCGTCCAAGAATTCCCGGTCCGTATTCACGATACCGAGAGGAGTTTGAAAATCAAGTGTGGTGGCGGTGAACATTCGCTCGACTCCAGCATGGCCCGTGCCCAGGATCACGTACAGATCGGATGGTGGACCTGAGGCCAAGGCATGATACGCTGAGGCAAAGCACGGCCCGCCGGACCGGATGTCGATGTGGGGCGCGATCAGCCCTAAGGGACGCCTGTTGTCCGTGCCGAATTCCGGGGCCCCGGGGCCGTTGGAATTTGTGAAAAAGCCTTCGAGTTCTCGGCGCAATAACTCCGGGTCTGCGCTGTAACTTGCACCCGCGTGAGACGACGGCCTGAAAGGGTTCTTTCGATAATCAGCCACTTTCCGTTCAAAGGCCTCGCGGAAGCAATCTCCCTCCAGAAGAAACGCCTTCTCCAGGCCGTCGACGACCGATCGAATTTGGTCGAGAAATACGATACTACCGGTCTGTCGGGTCATCTCAAGCTGAATGTCTCGCAGGGAATGCCTCCCGTCGAACATGGCCACTAGTGGAACCGCACCCTGATCGATGACCAGCATCTGCTCAGTCAGCATAAGAGGGTCTTTCAGACCAACGGCCTGACGCCCCTGAACCATCACCGGAACTGCCTCCACATGCCGGAGCTTCGGCCTATCTTCGGGATCTCGAGTCATTTTCAAGACTTTCTCGCGGAAAATGGCTTAGTACGCCCTTTCTAAAACAAGGTGATGAATGAGTCACTTGCCAAGATCCTTCAGCGTCATTCACGGGCAAACGGCATTTTCATACAAAAAGTCATCCTTGTTGGCGAACGCGCCGCCCCCGAGTAAGGGAGGCGGAGCCTCCCGGTGTGCATTCTCAGGCAGAGCCTGGGAACGAGACGAAAGGTGGTCAACAAGCCTCACCCTTCGATAAAGGGCCGCAGTCGCTTGCTTCGAGAGGGGTGTCTGAGCTTCTTGAGAGCCTTTGCCTCTATCTGGCGGATACGTTCCCGGGTCACATCAAAATCCTGGCCTACCTCCTCCAGGGTGTGATCTGCTCTTTCACCGATGCCGAAGCGCATCCTCAAGACTTTCTCTTCCCTGGGAGTGAGTGTAGCCAACACTTTTCGGGTCTGTTCAGTGAGGCTCATGCCCACAACCGCTTCAGACGGAGAAAGGATCTTCTTGTCTTCGATGAAGTCCCCCAGGTGGGAGTCTTCTTCTTCGCCGATAGGAGTTTCCAGGGAAATGGGCTCCTTGGCTATTTTCAATACCTTGCGCACCTTCTCCAGCGGGAACTCCATCTTCTCCGCAATCTCTTCGGGAGTGGGTTCTCTTCCGTATTCCTGTACCAGGTATCTGGAGGTCCGAATCAGCTTGTTTATGGTCTCTATCATGTGCACGGGGATTCGTATGGTCCTTGCCTGATCGGCAATCGCCCTGGTAATAGCCTGCCGAATCCACCATGTGGCATAAGTGCTGAACTTATAACCGCGCTGATACTCGAATTTGTCAACAGCCTTCATCAGACCGATGTTGCCTTCCTGGATCAGGTCAAGGAACTGGAGGCCACGATTTGTGTACTTCTTGGCAATGCTCACCACCAGACGAAGATTGGCCTGAACCAGTTCACTCTTGGCGATCGATGCATTTCTTTCCCCTTGGAGGCAGGACCCGAGAGCGGCCCACAGTTCCTCCTTGGACATACCTGTGTCCGCCTCCAACTTCTTGATTCGCCCCAGACCATGCTGCAGCTTCCTGTCGAGATCCATGATCTTTTGGGGTGAAGCGGTGGTGTGCCGTTTTGTGGACTTGCCCGCCAGGACCAGATCCTTGAGGAACGCCACGTGCTTCTGGGCCTCGTCCAACGGCATCTTCAGCTCGTAATCCACTGCACGAAGCTCATCCTCGGCAGCCTCCACTTTCTGGGCCAGGAATTTGAGCTTGCCGGCTATGTGATCAATCATGTTGGCGTTGAGATTGATGTTCTTGAGACAGGTTACTATCTTCTCGGGGTACGAGCCAATTTTTTCATCCAGTTTCTCCGCGCTCGCGCCGTCCGCTGCCGGATCAAGGTTCGCGCGTTCCAGCATAAGGGTCTGACGGGTCTCCTCATACCGCCTTATCTCCTCAATCAGCGCGAGAACTTTTTCGGCCTGAGAGATATCATCCCCATCGGAGACTTCCTCTTCGTCCAGATCACCTATCACCTCTTTAAGACGAATTGCCCCCTGCCGCAGCTTCTCTCCCAGGGCAATGACTTCCTTGACCGTCACGGGGCATGTAATAATGACGCCATAAACCTGCTGCTCACCTTTCTCAATCCTCTTGGCTATCTCAACCTCCCCTTCACGAGTTAGAAGAGAAACGCAACCCATTTCGTGAAGATACATCTTCACAGGGTCACTGCCTCTTGCGATCGAATCCGCGGCCCCGAGCGCCGCGCCGTCTTTGCCCTTGTCATTCTTTTTTTTCTTTCCTGCCTTCTCGGACAGTGGGATTTTCTTGTCCGACACGACAAGCTCCACGTCGCATTGAGCCAGGACCCGCATAAGGATCTCGTCTATTTCGACCGCGGACACAACATCACTGGGCAAACGCAGGTTGACTTCTTCGTACGTGACGTACTTCTTGCTTCGCATCAGATCGAAAAGCTCTTTATGCTGCTCTTCAAACGTTGCCGTTTCAGCCATAAATGGACCTCTCCTTTTGTTCGTCCAAGTGCCGGGCGACGCGGCGTTGACTACGCTACACAGCGGAAGCTTCAACGGGACACGCGCCGGCGCACGATTCGATCACACTGTTGACGGAGTTCACGGCATCCGCGGTTGGGGTTGATCCCTTGTTTCCATAAGCGTAAAGCGGATCACCGAGAAACCTCATTTTCACACAGCGTCCACTTGGGTTTACTTGGCTTGCGCCAACTTGTGTAGACGTCTGCTAAGCTCGTTGAATTCCGTGATCAGGCTTTCGTACTCCAGCCCATCCGTTTGACACTTTAGTAATCTATCCCGGATTTCGGTCTTGCGCTCTTTGAGCCTGATCAGTCGCATTTTTTCCAGGGTTTCCTCGAGCAGTAGCTCTCCATCTTCATCGGATGGGATCTCGTCTTCCTGAGGCTTGGGGTGCAACCACGAAGCGACTGTAGCTGCAAGTTCCTGATCCTGAAGAGAATTGGAGAATGCAACGGGATCAAAAGTTCCCGATTCTCCTTTAGAACTGACCATCATTTCGGCCAACCGGCTCAGAAGCGGATCTTGGAGGTCTTTGAGAACTCCGCTCTCCAGAACCCTTTCCAGGAAGCCCTCCCTCAGCAACATCCCCATTACCACGAACCGCTCATCAGCGGGAAAATCGAACAGGGTTTTCCTTGTGGAAGTTTCTGGTCCTTTTATTCGAGGTAAGGTTTCCCGCGCGGTGCTTAACGCCCGGCGAACTCGTTCCTCACGGACCCTTATTCTTGAGGAAAACCTTTCTATAAGATAATCCCGTTCCGTTGAATCGGCAATCCCTCTGAGTATGGGTAAGCACTCCTGGAGCGCCAAATTTCGCCCCTGAATCTTGCTCACGTCGTACTGCTCTTCCAGACCGGCAAGGAAAAAATCAATTATAGACTCGGCTGAGGCCAGAAGTTCCCGGAATGATTCCACTCCGACTTTGTTTATCGCCTCATCCGGATCCTTGTACTCCTTGAGAATCAAACACCTAGGTTCAATGCCCTCTGCCAGAAACAGGGGAATGGACCGCTTCACAGCGCGCACGCCCGCCTCGTCCGCATCGAAAACCGTTATCACTTCACTGGTGAAGCGTTTGATCAACCTTATCTGATCGCCACCCAGTGCGGTTCCGAGGGGGGCCACAACATTCTCCAGTCCTCTTATCCGGAGGGACAGCTGATCAAAGTACCCTTCCACAAGGACCACATAGCCTTCCGTCCGAATCGCGTCCCGAGCCGCATCAAGGCCGTAGAGCAGGCCCTTTTTCCTAAAGATTATGGATTCCGGCGAGTTAAGGTACTTCGGTTCGCCCTCGCCAAGTATGCGACCTCCCAAAGCCACAAGACTTCCGTTGAGGTCTCGTATGGGTATCATTATCCTTGAACGGAAGTAATCATAGTAACCGTTCCCCTTGGGCCGCTCCTTGATCAAACCACTTGATACTGCGTCCTTTTCACTGACACCCTCTGCTCGCAAACGGGGCAACATGCTGTCCCAGGAATCGGGGGCGAAACCCAGTCCCAGACGCTCGACCCATTTGGAATCGATCCCCCTATTCTCAAGGTACTGCATGGCGGGCTGGTGGGAAGCCAAGCTTTTCACAAAGAACCTTTGTGCAATTCCAAGGGCCTTTGCAAGTCGTTGTCTGTCCTCATCCCTGGTCTCGCCCCGGCCCTCAAAACTGAAAGGAACACCATAGCGCCGGGCCACACCCTTTACCGCCTCCACGAATGAGACATTTTCAATCTTCATCAGAAAGCTGAAGACGCTCCCCCCCGTAGCACATCCGAAACAGTGGAAAATTCCCTTGTGAGGCGAGACATAAAACGACGGATCCTTGTCTCCGTGGAATGGGCAAAGGCCTCGATAGTCCTTCCCCGCTTTCTTCAGATCCACATATTCCGAGATTACCTGGACAATGTCCGCCGCGGCAGCCACTTCAGCGATCTTGGAGTCGGGGATGCGCGTCATACTGTTTTCCCACACAATTTCGCCGCTCTGTGAGCGGTCTATTTACTGGAATTGGGTACCCGGCCGGCACTCTCCGCCGAGTGCAACTACTTGGTGTCAGGATGGCCGGTTCATTCGAAGCACAGGCTGGGAGCCGTAACACAAACTCACTCGCCATCCAGTTCCACTACGGTTACTCCCTCTCCTCCCCCTTCGATGCCGGCCGCATGAAAGTCTCGGACCAAAGTGTGACTGTCGAGGTGATCCCTGATGGCCTTTTTCAATCGACCCGTCCCTTTGCCGTGAATGATGTCTATGGAGGACAAGCCGCCCAGCAGCGCGTTGTCAACCGCCTTGTCCACAACTGGAAGCGCCTCGTGAACGCGCAGGCCCACGACGTTCACTTCGCGTCGCGGGGTCGCAAGGGGGATATCTATCCTAACCTGGTCCTTTTTGAAAGAACTTTTTTCGTCAGGGCCCTCCAAAATCAACAGATCTTCTACGTCGGCCCGGGTTCTCACGTTTCCCAGGGCTACTTCCACGCGCCCCCGGTCCAACATCTCCCGAACCGCGCCTTCCTTCCCGAGCGATTTGATTATTACCCTCGCGCCCACCTGGATAGTTGGAACAGGCTTCTCCAGGGGGGTCCCCAATTCTTCGGAGACCTCTTCCCTGATCCGACTGATAATCTCGGTGGGTTTGCTCCCGTCCTTTATGAGACCCCTTTTCAGCGCTCGCTGCAAATCCTTGACTTGCCTTTCCGCGTTCCTCAGCGCATCCCGGGCGCGCATGCGAAACTCCTCGGCCACGGCTTCGCGTCCCGCTCGGGCCGCCTGCAATTCCTTGTCGAGTGCCAGGCGCTGTTCCTCAACTCCCTTGAGCCGGGTCTCAAGATCAGCGAGTTTTTCGCGCAAGCGAGCCATCAATCCTGAGCTTCCACCCGCGGCCTTGTCAACGTATCCGCGGGCGCGACTCACAACCCCCGGCAAGAGTCCGATCCGTTCCGCTGTGGAAATGGCATGAGATTCTCCGGGAAGATCGTATAAAAGCCGGAAGGTTGGTTCCAGGGTATCGGGATGAAACTCTACGCTGACATTATTTACTCCTGAGCCGCCCATTGCATAGGCCTTCAGGCTCGTGAGATGAGTGGTCACAACCGTGCGCGATCCCCGGCTGACGAGTTCGTCCACGATGGCCATGGCCAGAGCCGATCCTTCCTCGGGATCCGTTGCGCCCCCGAGTTCGTCCAGCAACACCAGGTCTCCGGGCCCGGCCTTTTCCAGAATCACCTTTATCCGCAGCATGTGCCCGGAAAATGACGACACCTTGCCCCTTATGTCCTGATCGTCTCCAATATCCGCCATAATCGCGGAAAATGGTTGGATCTTGGTTCCTTCCAGCGCGGGCAGCATGATCCCGCATCTGGTCATGAGGGGAAAAAGACCGGCTATCTTCAGAGCCACGGTCTTGCCTCCCATGTTGGCGCCGCTGATCACTGTGGCCCAAGTATCCGATTCCTGCGTCACGTCCATCGGGACAACTTCTGAACTTCGCAAGAGGGGGTGGCGCGCTCCAAGAATGCGAAAACCATCGGCCATTATCTCCGGGGCTATGGAGGACGTGTGCGCGGCGTATGACGCGCGAGCCTGAAACGCGTCCAGCCAAGCCAAGGTCCTATAATTGCGTGACATCTCATCCAGTGACTGACGGATTTCCTCGGTCAATTCAGCGAAGATCCTCCGGATCTCATCCCTCTCCTCGTCCATTAAGGATGCGACCTCATTGTTCAGTTCGACCACGTTCAAAGGCTCAACGTAGACCGACGCGCCGCTTCTGGAATGATCGTGAATAATCCCGTCAAGAAGCCCTTTGAACTCCGGCCGGAGCAGGATTACACACCGGTCATTGCGAACGGTCACGTAATCTTCCTGGACAACACGCGACAGGTCTTGATTCTCAACAATGGCTTCCAGCTGTTTTCGAATGCGCGCTCCTACCGACCTGTGGCGCTGCCGAATTCGGGACAGCCCGGGACTTGCCGAAGATCGAACCAGTCCGTGTCGGTCAAGGACGCGGTCCACGTGCGCTTGAATGTGCGGCAGGGGTCGGAATCTATTGACCGCCTCCCTTAGCAGTTCAAAGCGATCCCCCAGGGCTGCAAGACGGTTCTGAACGACTTCGACAGTGCCCAGTAAATGGGCGACCACCAGGATTTCCTCGGGTTCGAGCACCGTTGCGGGATTGTCCAGCTTGGAGAACATCCCTTCCAGCGGTATCAGGTCAGCCAGACCCAAGGGTCCTGAAACGCTGAGCATGTCCTTCAGTTCCGCCACCAGATCCAACTGGCCGGTCACCTGGACCAGGTCGGCCTCCGGCACAGTAGCCAGAACCTGAGCCTTCCCCGGAGAGGAAAGAGCGTGAGCCGCCACCTCTTCAAGAACCCCCGGCAGTTCAAGCCTCTCCTGACTCTCAGTAAGGAGATCGGTCAGGAATTGGTCGGATGGCTGTTCGGAATTCTGAATATTGTTCATGATTATCAGAAGGAACTAGAGGAACGGGCCCCTTTTGTACGGCGCGACCCGCGGTCGTCCCAAGGGAAGCCGCGACATTGGAAAAGCGGGGACATTTTCATACAAAAAAGGAGGCGCTGGAAAGCCTCCCGATTTCAGGCCTAGACCGACTATCCAAGAGGGCGACGAATGCGTCGCCCCTACAATTGCCACAGAAACCCGTTGCAAGGTTTATTTTGTGACAGACCCTGCGCGGTGACTTCACAGCCGCACAGGGATGCCTTCGGCCCTGAAGTACTCCTTCAGTTGCACTATAGGAATTTCTCTGTAATGGAATATGGATGCTGCCAGGACTGCGTCCGCATTACCCTTGACCACGGCCTCCTTCATGTGCTCTGCCGTGCCCGCGCCTCCTGAAGCGATTACGGGGATTCCTACGATGTCCGCAACCGCGCGTGTCATAGGAATGTCGTATCCGTCCTTTGTTCCGTCGGCATCCATACTCGTGAGGAGAATTTCGCCTGCGCCCAGCTTCTCAGCTCTCTCGGCCCACTCCAAACAGTCGATGCCGGTCATGGTCCTCCCGCCGTGGACGGAGATTTCAAAACCCGAGGGAGTGGCCCCGGTTTTCTTGCCGTCTATGGCAACCACTATGCACTGGCTGCCGAACATCAGGGATGCTTCTCTTATGAGATCAGGATTCTTGACCGCTGCCGTGTTCAGAGAGACCTTGTCCGCGCCCGAATTCAGCAATTGTCTGATATCCGCGGTACTCCTCACCCCACCGCCGACTGTGAGAGGCATGAAGACCTCTTCAGCGGTACGCGCCACCACATCCAGAATGATATTGCGCTTTTCGTGGGACGCGGTGATATCCAGGAAGACCAACTCGTCCGCGCCTTCCTCGTCGTAGTAGCGCGCGTTGTCCACAGGGTCTCCTGCATCCCGGAAGTTTATGAAATTCACCCCTTTGACGACCCTGCCGTCCTTCACGTCCAAGCAGGGAATGATTCTCTTTGCCAACATCTCAGGTCTCCGCCAACGCGATCGCTTCTTTCAGGTGAATTCCCCCTTCGTACAGCGCCCTTCCTATGATCATGCCCGTGACACCCACTTCGGCCAGGGTAAGGGCGTTCTCAACGTCTTGGAGGGTGGACACCCCACCTGATAGGATGACCGGAGTCTTGGTGTTCGCTGCGAAGTCTTTGGTAGCCGGTACGTTAGGGCCCTTCATCATTCCGTCCCTGTCAATATCCGTATAGATGAATGATGCGGGAGCGGTCTTGGCGAAGCGCGCCGCCAATTCCCAGGCCTTTATGCTCGTGCCTTCGGTCCACCCCTCCACTGCTAGGTATCCGGATCGGGCGTCAATCGCGACAGCGACCTTGCCGGGAAAACTGGACATGCAGCCGGCGACCCTATCGGGCTCACGCGCAGCGATTGTTCCTACGATCACGGTGCCGACCCCGATGTCAAAGTAGGCGCGCATGGTGGCTTCGTCTCTTATTCCTCCGCCCACCTGAATCGGCACGCTCACCGACTTCACGATCTCTTCAATCTGGGTGAGGTTGGCGGGTCTGCCCTTCACAGAGCCGTCCAGGTCCACTACGTGGATTCGCGACGCGCCCAGGCTCTCCCATTGGCGGGCCTGTGATGAGGGAACCTCGTTGAACACTGTCGAGGATTCCATCTTGCCCTGCCTCAGGCGGACACATTTACCGTCTTTCAGATCGATTGCCGGAATAATAATCATGGGATGGGATTAGTTTGGAATAAAAAAGCCCCCATGAAGGGGGCTTTTGTTACGAACTGAGTTTCCCGCTATTCTACAGGCAGATAGTAGACATAGGGGGGCCAAGGCACGATGAACTTCCACATGGGAACCGCAACAGGGATGGGCGGGGGGCCACAGGCCATCGGCCCAACGGGCGGGGGAGGCGGTTTGTGATATTTCATCTTTACCTGGATCGTTGTGACCAGCTTCTTGGCGCCTTTTGCCTTGACAGGCGCAACCGCAACGCACGGAGCAGCAGCCGGCATTATCGTCGGCTGGGGCGCCGGAATGGCGCTCGTATAAGACCCGGCCCATACCATACTCGCCGCAGCTACGACGACCAGTATGAATCCGAGAATCGTTAACTTTTTAACCATACCCTCATCCTCCTTTCGACAAGCTCATTATATCTGAGGAAAATTTCGTTCTTGGCAACCTCACGTCGACCTACCTTACTTCCTCACCTTCACGGGACAGGCAGGCGGCGCTCCCAGGGGAACAGGGCCGCACGGCTGCTTCACATAGTTGGCCTTCACGTAAACGCAGCGGGGGGAATCTCCACCCGGGTCGTTCTTGATCTCGACCACTGGAACCAACCACTCATAGCGACCAGGCGCTACTGGATGTGCCCAAGTCTGGGGATTGCCGAAGAATGCAAGAGGTGTGCGCGGCCAGGCGATCCCGGACAGATAAGGAGCCACCACTCTCACTCTCCTCAGTTGAGCCGGAACAGGACAAATCTGCTCCCTTACTATGGAATGACTGGTGCTCGCAGGTCCACTAATGGGCGGGGGGCCCGGAGGGCCGTACGACGCGCAGGGCGGGCCACCAGCGATCGAGACCACGCTGCCGGCGCCGACCAGACCTAGAACCAAAAGGCTCAACAGAATTAAACGTTTAACCATACCCTCAATCCTCCTTTCAACAGTTCCTCCCTACTATTTCTTTCGGGAGTCCCGTAAAAACATTCCTTGAATAGGTCCGACAAGATTTCGGAATGTATTCTTGGTATCAGATCAACACTGCTATGTCAAGCAGTTTTTTCCTCTCCACCTGAAGCATACGCGAACTTTTTCCGGGTTTACCGGCCGTTCGCAGGATCTCGCCGAGATCCGGGTCGCCCGCCTGTCTCTCGACACGGGCAATCCTTTGCTTCCCCATACTCTGCCTAAACCACTAGACCAATTGCTTAATCTGCTTTTAGCAAAAGCAGGGCGGCAAGTCAAGTTTTTTCCTGTATGAAGCCCTTCTTTTTCCTGGAAACCCGCTCCCGTGTGTCTGCTCTGCCGAAAACTCTCCGGAAACAGCGCGCTCATGTCCCTTATTGCAGTTGCAATGATCAAGGGGTTCTTGGGAAGGGGGCCGGGACCGCTTGGCGTGGGACCGGCCGTGAGACCCCAAGGCGCCGACGGCCCGGTGGAAAGGGAGGCCCCTCGAGTTGAAACAGTCGCGCTGCGCGGAGCAGATCTCTTGCAAGAAGGCCCTCCCAAGCGTACTCATACCATTTCGCGAATATTATCGTAATCCGGGTCTGCCGCGAGAGAGGTCTGTGTCAACAAGCGGTCCGTGGCTTCGCCTCGGCCATACCCACTTAGGAGCGCGCTTGCTGCGCCTGGATTCGAAGGGGGAGACCATCTCCCCCTTCGAGCATCCCCCATCGTAGGCCCCGAGATTTTACTTGTTAAATGGCGAAGCGGTATCATCAAGAGTCTTCCAGGTTGCAGCCACCTCTAGATCATTCCGTATCCGCCGTCCACGCACAGCAGTTGACCCGTTATGTAATCGGAATCAGGCGAGGCAAGAAACACGAAAGCGGGGCTTATGTCTTCCGCCTCTGCGAATCTTTTCATCAAAATCCGATTCATGTATATGTCACGCAATTTTTCGTCGTCACGGATCTTTTGGGTCATGTCGGTTGCTACGATCCCCAGCGAAATCACGTTGGCGCAAACGTTGTAACGCGCCAGTTCACGGGCAACGCTCTTGGTAAAGCTGAGAATTCCACCCTTGGCCGCTGAATAGTTCACCTGCCCGACCGTTCCCACCAGTCCTGCAACCGAACTCACGTTGATTACCTTGCCGTAATTCTGTTCTTTGAAGTACTTGGCCGCGGCCTGCACACAAAGAAAAGGTCCCTTGAGATGCGCGTCCACCACAGCATCCCACTGCTCCTCAGTCATCTTGTGGAGCATCGCGGGGCGGGTGAAGCCCGCGTTGTTGACCAAAATATCCAGACGGCCGAAATTCTCCTTGGCCGTGTCCATCATCTTCTGCACATCGGCTCTGGATGCCACGTCCGCACGAACCGCAACCGACTTGCGACCCTGGGAACGGATCTCTTCGACCAACTCCTGAGCCGGCCCCTCGCTGGACGTGTAGTTGACAAGAACATCCGCGCCCTCTGCTGCAAAAGCCCTTGCCACGTTGCGTCCCACTCCTCTGCTACTGCCTGTTACTACCGCCGCCTTGCCGGCCAGTTTCATGACGCCTCCTTGAATTCCATAGTAATCCAACCGAAACCCCGACCACTAACGGGATTGGGCATGACCGTGAACCACGTTTGTCCGTCGGGGTCATCATGCCGGGACCAGAAAAAAGAGCCCGGACCGGGAACAAGACCGACCCACCCTCAGGGGGACCGTGGGTCCTGATCTCATCGACCCGGTTTCCAATCCGGCCCTTGCCGGACAATCAGAACTTATGCTCAAGGATAACATGTTTGGCTCGCGGCGCAAAAAAAAAGCCCCGAGGGGGGCTCGGGGCCAATTAAGGAGGTATGGATATGGGTTATCGTGTTCGTTTGCGATCAGTTCATCCCGCCGCACGGGCTGCCATTGTGCGGTTTGTTTTTGAGATGTTACAGTGTCGCTGATCACATAACCCCTGTTGATTTAAGACACGGATATGCAAGAAAGGTTCCAAGATTCCCAACATAAGCCATTGCCGCGGCATTTCAGGCACTTGCCCTCCGCAGGAGTGGGAGAGGGGGGGCTGCGGCTAGGGCGTGAAAACGACCACGAGCAGTTTGGACTCCTTGGCACTGAGGTTTTTCAGTTGATGCGGCGTTGATGAGTCGAAGTGAAAGCTGCCGCCCTTCTTCAGTTCGTGGGTTTCCTTTCCCACCTTCAGTTCTATTCTGCCCTCCAGCACGTGGATAAACTCCTCACCATCGTGCTTGTATTCCACCTTTTCATGCTCTTTCTTTGGGGCCAGGGTGACCATATAGGCCCACAGATGCTTATCCCGGCTTCCCGGATTAAGAGTCTTGTAGGAATAGGCCTTGGTTCGTTTGCGAAAAGATTTCCGACGCTCTTTCTGCTTGTTCTCAGCAAGAAAAACCGCGGATTCCATCTCGAGGGCTTTTGAGATCTGGATAAGCGCGCCCACGGGCGGCGCGATGTTGCCTTCTTCTATTTCCTGAATAAAAGCGACATCATATCCGGTCTTGTCCGCCAGCGCGGCCAGGTCCATCTTCCTCTTCTTCCGCATCTCGCTGATACGCTGTCCCACGCTCACGGATTCTGCGCGTTTTCTTGGCATTGCCCAACTCCTGTCTGTTGTCTATTAGCCGTCTCCGACGCGGAACGCCATGGACGACTCTGTCCGCCATCAAAATCAGACGCTTGAGATCCAAGTCCCCGAACTCGTACCCTCAAAGGGGCTGGATTCAACCGATCGTCTCGTCATGACCGCATTTTCCTCAATCCGCCTGTGAACTGCATGTGGGAACCAAATCCGCTTAGTAAGAATCCGGTCGTTTCCGTCCCTTGTACTTGGTCAGCTCCCTACCTATGACGACCCTCTGGATCTGGTTGGTCCCCTCGAAAATCTGCGCCACCTTGGCCGAGCGCATGAATCTTTCGACCGGATAAGACTTCATGTACCCGGGTCCGCCCAGGATTTGAACCGCCTCTGTGGTAACGCGCATAGCCATGTCCGTGGCGAATCTCTTGGCCATGGCCGCTTCCATGACGCACGGATCACCCAGGTCCATCAACGAAGCGGCCCGGTAGACCATCAATCTTGCCGCCTCAATATCAGTGGCCAAATCAGCGACCAGGAACTGCAAACCTTGAAACGAGATGACAGGGCGACCAAACTGCTTTCGTTTGTGGGCATATGACAACGCGTAGTCAAGGGCTTCCTGCGCAAGTCCTATGGCACACGCGCCTATGCTTATCCGCCCGCCGTTGAGCGCGCTCAGGGCCATGTTGAAGCCTTTGCCCTCACTCCCCAGCAGGTTCCCCTCGGGGATGAAGCAGTCGTTGAAATTCAGCTCGGTGGTGGGAGACGCGTTGAGGCCCATCTTCGGTTCGTGCGGCCCAAAGGCGAAGCCCTTAGTCCCCTTCTCAACTACTACCGCGCTTATCCCTCGCGCCTTCTGCTCCTCATCCGTCCTTACCATTACCGCGTATATGTCCGCCACGCCGCCGCTGGTCACAAAGAGTTTTGTGCCGTTGAGCACGTAGCCTCCATCCTTCTTGACCGCTGAGCAACCGATCGCGGCTGCGTCGGAACCCGCGTCCGCCTCAGTCAGGGAGTAGGCGCCGAGCTTTTCCCCGAGGGCCAGGGGCTTGACCCATTTCTCTCTCTGTTCTTCATTCCCGTACTGGTAGATCAGGTTAGCCACCATGTTGTGAACGGTCAGGTATACCGCGGTGGCAAAGCACCCTTTGGCCAATTCCTCGAAGATCAAGGCTGCGGTGAGCCTCCCCACTCCTGTTCCTTCATATTCTTCAGGCACATACAGGCCCGTAAAATCCAACTCGCCCATCATGTCGAAGACTTCCCGAGAAAAGGTGTGGGATTCTTCCCATTCCGTGGCATTGGGGGTCAGCTCTTTCTTGGCCAAATCGCGAGCTGCCTTTCTGATGAGGCGCTGTTCATCTGTGAGTTTGAAGTCCATGAATGATCTCCCGAAAATGGTGACTGGGATCCTGAGGAGCAAGAATGACCGGAGACGCGCCTCGGACGACGCGCTGCTTTCCATGTAATAATTACCTGTTGAACGCCCATCGAGTCAACGGAAAACGAACCACGTGGTAAGCCTTCAGTCATTCGGGGGGCTCCCGTTAGATGTCATTGCGAGCGGAGCGAAGCAATCTCCTGCGCGCTGAATATAGGGATTGCTTCGTCGTTTCTCTCCTCGCAATGACATACCCCGGGAGACGATCTGCCCCGCGCAACTGAAGGGCTTACCCCCGGTCGGTGACCGTTCAGTCATATGCGGTTCGAGAAGAGAGTGAATAAAGACTTGTCCGCAGTCGGGCATGACCGCCTTGATCAACATGAAGTCGGGATTCGCCCTCGCTCGCTCTGATCAGCCGTCGAATTTCCTGGTCCCGGGCGGTCACATATTCGATCAAGTGCGGTATGATATGGTGTTCAAAGGAGGTTGGCAGATTGTCCGATTCAAACGACACACTTGCTGTCATTGCAAAGGCATTTGGCATAGAACCCGAATATGTGGACAACTCCGGCAAAGTTCACATCACCGCGCCTGAGACCGCATTGAAGATCCTGCGGGCGAAAGGGGTGAGAATCGACCAGTCCGTGGGCGAACCGCGGTCCGAGATCCTCGTAACCTCCACAGACGCCCTGCCTGACAGATGGGTCGCAAACTTCGACACCGTCATCCAGGCCGTGGATCACGCGCCCGAGATCGGACCAGTCTCCGTGAGGACTCGCGACCAAGCAGGCTCCGAGGATCTCTTCTCGTTCCAACCTGAAGAAGTCGTACCCGTAGAGCATGGCGGACCAAAGGGACTCGCGCTCTCCATTCCTTTCCCGAGAACCCTCAAGATGGGGATCTACGATGTCCTGCTTGAGGTTCTGATCAGTGATGAACCCCACACCGCCAAGAATCGATGGATCATCTGTCCGGAAAAGGCGTACATGCCCCCCGAATTGGAGCAGGGCCGCGGAATCGCCGGAGTCAACGTGGCCCTATATGGGGTCTGTTCGGAAAAGAACTGGGGTGTGGGTGATTTCTCGGACCTGACAAGGATCATCGATTGGGCCGCGGACCACCTGAGAGTGGACTTCGTGGGCCTGAACCCATTGCACGCGCTCTTTAACACACGGCCTTTCCTAAGTAGTCCTTACAATCCTTCCAGTCGATTCTTCCGCAATTTTATCTATCTTGATGTCCCGGGAATTCCGTTTTTCTCTGATTCCTCAGAGGCCGTGGCCATGGTTGATGAAGCAGAGGCCCGTGGAGATTTTCAGAAACTCAGGGATGAACAGCAGGTGAACTACGAACAAGTGTCCGAGTTCAAGCTGGGGGTTCTCAAGAAAGTTTTCCGGACTTTTCTGGAAACCCACGGAAGAGGACGATCAGACTCCCGGGAATGGAGGAATTTCCGGGACTACATAGAATCCCAGGGGATATACCTGGAGCAGTTTGCCACCTTCTGCGCGCTCCGTGAGAATTTCCTCTCCTTGACTCCGCCGGTGACAAGTTGGAGAGAATGGCCGCGGGGGTTTCAAGACCCGGGCGCGCCGGAGGTCGGAAATTTCCGAAGGGAGAGGAACGACGCGGTCCTATTCTGGATGTTCCTGCAGTGGCAAATAGAAGGGCAGCTTCGCGGGGTCCAGGAATATGCACTGGAAAAGGGAATGCTCGTGGGCCTGTACCATGACGAAGCCCTTGGAGTGGACGCGAATGGGGCTGACTCCTGGGCCTTTCCAGGTTTCTTCCATTACGGGTTCAGTGTCGGCGCTCCGCCGGACCCCCTCGGTCCTAACGGCCAAGATTGGGGCTTCCCCCCGCCCAACCGGGAAACTCAACGCGCCGCGGGTTTTGAGCCCTTTCTCAGGAGGCTCCAGGGCAGCTGCCGATACGGCGGCGCGCTGAGAATTGATCATGTGATGCAAATGCGGCGCCTGTTTTGGATACCGAAAGGCGAAAAACCGGCCAACGGCGCGTACGTCAGAAATGACGAAAGCGAATTGCTGAACCTTGTGGCGCTTGCGAGTCAACGTAACCGCACTCTGATCGTCGGAGAGGACCTGGGAACCGTGCCGTTTGATTTCCGCGAACGGCTCATGGCAAAAGGAATCTTTTCCTACCGGCTGTTCTATTTTGAGTGGGACGACGCGGGCAACTTGCTGTCCCACTCCGCTTATCCTCAGAACGCTTTGGCTTCCATCAACACCCACGATTTGCCGACCTTGGCCGGATTCTGGCCCGGTCGGGACATCGATACGCGGCGCGAAATAGGACAGATTGATAAGGAGCAGGAAAAGCGTTTCAGAGATGAACGCACCCACAGCAAGGCAAAAGTGATCGAGAAGCTCGTTCAAGAGGGTTTTCTGCCGGCTCACGAGGCACACGAGGCTTGGGAATCGCCCTTTCCCACAGAGCACCTGCACTCAGCCGTGTTGAGCTTCCTTTTCCACACACCATCCAGTCTCGTGATGATCAACCAGGAAGATGTGCTGCTCGACCCCCGTCAACAGAACATCCCGGGTACCACGTTGGAGCATCCCAACTGGGTCACCAAGATGCGCTTCACAGTTGAAGAGCTTGTGACCGACCCCGAGGCGGTCCGCTTATCAAAAAAGTTTAGGGATTTGGTCACTACCGCGGATAGATCCCGGCGGTAAAGCCGATCTGTGTCGAAATTGGAGAGCAGTAGGCCGCGCCCTGTGGGAATCAACCCGGTAACCCTTCGATCATTCGGAGGGCTCTTGTAAGGTGTCATTGCGAGCGCCGCGAAGCAATCTCCTGCGCGCTGAATATGGGGATTGCTTCGTCGTTTCTCTCCTCGCAATGACATGCGACACGAAAAGATCTGCCCCGCGAAACTGAAGGATTACTCAACCCAATCTCTTGGTCACCACGCGCGACCGTTTGGATCGGTCGTTGAGTGCAACGGTTCCATTGAGGAGGCCCGCTATGCATGCCACGTCAGCGCGCCATCTCTCAATTTTCTGAATGGCCTCTGCTTCCCACGGCAGCCAGGTGGACCGCTTTCTCACTCGCAAGGAGGCTTCCAACTCTACAGGTACAGGGGGGGACAGCAATTCCGGGGCATCGTCTGCCGGTCCGGTCAAGAAGTCGTTCAAGATCTTTGTTTGTCGCCGGTTAAGTTTCCCGCGCACGTGGAAGAGTCGTCTCTCCACCAGGTTCCCCAATCTTTCCGTCGCAAAATCGTTCTTGTCTTTACAGTTGATCAGTTCAGACAAAAAACGGCAGTTTTCCCTGAATTCCCCCGGAATGCTCGACAGGTCCATGTCCTGGTCGCCGTGGTCGATGTTCATTTCTGCTCCTCGCAGATATGTAAGGCTGAATTGATAGGCGACGTGAGAGCCGGCCCATCCGCGCCCACTTGTCGTGTGCGGGCGTCGAGGAGTTGCCGTAACATCCAGCGCGAGCATTGTCAAGTTATGGTTTTGAAGTTTAGCCGAACAGGTTGATATTGCAGGACATAAAAAAGGTCATTTGGGCGGCTGCGCAGACCCTTGCTGGTACAGATTTTTGTGTCTCTTGAGCACATCGGGGTCTATCTTGATTTTCCCCTTGTGCTTTCTCATAAAATCTTCCAGGTTTTTCTTCTCCTGGTACGAGAACACGGTAGTCTCAATTATCCCGACCACGTGTTCTCCGAAAGGGAGTTCACGGACAAAGGCCACTCCGCTCATGGAAATGATCTGATTCACGCGCGTTGCGTGGATATAGCACCCGATGAGGATGCCCACCCCTGCCAGAAATCCGAAATAGATCCCGAATTTCAATATCCTAAGCATTGCGGCCTCCTTTGTGCGCTGCGGATCGGATCGACCCGTGCCACCCCTGGTCACTAATACCAACTATCACCCCTAATAAGGGACAACGAACTACGAAAATCTTGGGGCAGCTTGTCCGTGGCTTCGCCCCGGAATAGGTAACCGGCTATGAAAATGCCTTAAGAATCCAGTCATCTTTGGAGGGGAGGCCCTAGCCGGGCAGGCATTTCAACGTCAAGATACCGACAGTTGTCATGTCACGTAAGCTATCCAGGGCCCGCTCAATCGCCCCACGCGGAGTGGCTCCCCTCCAAACCCAATGCTGTTGACTTAAGAAAATGCCAACCAGTCCCCGTCGTCACCCCGGCGAAAGCCAGGGTCCAGTAGGTATTGAAAGACCTGGATTCCGGCTTTCGCCGGAATGACGGATAATGGTATCCGGATCAACAGTATACGGCTTAAGTCAACAGCATTGCCCTCCAAACCACCCCATACGTAGACTCGCAAAGGGGTGGCTCTTTCCACGGGACTTTCATGGGAATCAAGGTATCATATCCTCACCAGTAGATTATTGCCACGCAGATGGCCATCCACAGCGTCGTGCACACCAGCAGCGGAGTGTCGTTGAGAAGCAAGGCCGTTGGGGACCCGCCGTCCTCGTTGTGGTAGATGAGCCACACATAGCGAAAAATGCCGTACGTAACCAGTGGAATAGTGAACATCATTTTTTCCGACTCAATGCCGGCAGCCGGGTTACCTTGCACCGAGTACAGACAGTAAAAGATGAATGTGGAAGTCGTGACAATCTGCAAAAGTTGGTCGAGCAGAGAAACACTGTAGTTCTCGAGCACCGGCCTATGGCAGGCCGCTTCCTCACCAAGGATGACTACCTCATGTCGGCGTTTTCCCAGGGCCAGCAGAATGGCCAAAGAAAAGGTGCACAGAATGAGCCAGCTTGATACCACCACACTGATCGCGGCAGCCCCGGCCATCACCCTCAGGAGAAAACCTGTGGAAATAGTGAGCACGTCCAGAATAACCACATGCTTCAATTTGAAGCAGTAGACAACCTGAAGGAACAGGTAAGCCGTGATAAGCCCCCAGGCCCAAAACGGAACTCTCCCGGCCGCGAGAATCCCAAAGGACAAGATGACGAAAACAAACATGAGACCGAGCGCGGTTCTTGGAGCGACATCGCCACTGGCCAAGGGCCTCCTCTTCTTGGAGGGATGAGCCCGGTCTTGCTCCATGTCCAGATAATCGTTAAGAACATATGTGGCGGAAGAAGCCAGACAGAAGGCCGCGAAAACCGCAACAACCTTGGCAATCTCCTCGGGGAACATGAGTCTGGAGCTGAAAATCAGCGGCATGAAAACGAAACCGTTCTTCACCCATTGGGTTGGTCTCATAATCCTTAAATGGGGATTCAACATGATGATCGTCCGATTTGCGAGTTTTCCAAACTATTGATTGGCCGAAGCTCTTACCATACCAGGCGCCTCGTGTAAACCAAAACACGGGACAGATCTTCTTGTCGCACATGTCATTGCGAGGAGTGAAACGACGAAGCAATCTCCTAACCAGGCAATTTGGGGATTGATTCGCTATGCTCGCAATGACATGCTCACCGGCCACGGCCTCAGTGCGGTTGCGCGTTATCGGTCTTGACTGTCCGGATCGTCAAGAGTAACCTTCGATTCATATTTCGGCATAGGGAGTGTGATCGTTGAGCGTTGTTATCGTAGGCGCGGGCGAAATGGGTTACCATCTTGCCCGTCGCCTTGCCAGTGAAAAACGAGATGTTACCGTCATTGATCGTCGGGCGGACAGAATAGATCTGATTCAGGAGACTCTCGACGTGAGAGCCCTGGAGGGGCGTGGTTCTTCTCCATCGGTCCTGCTGAGGGCCGGGATCAAGAAGGCAGGCATCCTCGTTGCGGTGACCGACTCCGACGAGGTAAACCTTCTGGCGTGCTTTGTGGCCGGCACCCTGACCGACACGATAACTACGGTGGCAAGGCTCAGAGAAGACGACTATTCTGAGTCACCCGAAATATTGGATGAAAATCACCTTGGTGTGGATCTGGTGATCAGCCCGGAGACAGAAGCGGTAAACAAGCTCGTTGAGATCCTCCAGGTTCCTTCTGCAACGGATGTCATTAGTTTCGCGGACGGCAGGATAAAGCTATTCGGCATTCGCTTGGCCGCGGATTCGCCTTTTGTAGGTTGTTCGCTCATTGAATTGAGAAATCAGTTTCCTGACGAGCGTATTCTGATCCCGGTGGTCTTTCGTGAGTCTGATGTGATTATTCCACGCGGGAAGGATGTTCTCAGGTCCAGAGATACGGTATATGTAATGGCCGCCAAGGACTCGATCCCGCGGGTCACGGAAATAGCGGGTCTGGAGACCCGACCGCTCAAGAGCATCATGATAAACGGCGGGACCCCGGCAGGAGTCAAGATTGCAAGGGAACTGGAACGAAAGAAGGTAACGCAGATCCGCCTTGTGGAACGTGACTCAGCCAGATGCGAGCAGATAGCGTCGGAGCTTCACCACACTTTGGTCTTAAAGGCCGACGCGGTAGATGAGGAATTCCTCCGCAGCGAGGGGATCTCGGAAACAGACGCATTCCTCGCAATGACCGACGACGATGAACACAATGCTCTGACTGCCATGCTCGCCAAGCGAATGGGCGCCACGCGTGTGGCTGCCAGGACCAGCAGGATGGAATATCAGAAACTCATCTCAGCGATCGGAGTCGATGTTGTGGTGAACCCGAGGGCGGCCGGCGCATCCAAGATTCTCCAGTATCTCCGTAAGGGAAAAGTCATTTCCGTTTCGATGCTCCCTGGAGAAGGCGTTGAGGCCATCGAATTTGAGGCTATGGAAACATCGGCCCTTGTTGGCAAACCATTGTCTAATGTGCCATTCCCGAAGGGCGCCATACTGGGCGCGGTGGAACGGGACAGGCAGTTCTTTATTCCCCACGGTTCCACAGTGATTGAGCCCGGTGACCGGGTGATCGTCTTTTCACGAAGAGAAGCAATACCCGAAGTGGAAAAGCTTCTGACCGTAAGTCTTGGATATTTCTGATGCACCCCCGTCTGATTGCCGAAGCTCTTGGAGCCCTCCTTGCCGTCATCGGCCTGTGCATGGCAACAGCCATTCCCTGGTCGCTCTATTACCAGGACGGTGTTCACGACGAGCTCATTTTCGTGGTCATCTTGTGCGTGACTGTGGGCGTGGTAACCTTCATGGTTAGCAGGGACCATGAAGCTGATTTCGGTACCAGGGACGGGTTCATAATCGTCACTATGGGATGGATTCTGGCCGGGCTGTTCGGCGCGCTTCCTTTCTGGGTCACAGGCGTCCTACCCAATTTCGTGGACGCGGTTTTCGAGTCCTTCTCCGGTTTCACTACCACGGGCGCCACAGTGCTGACGGACATTGAGAGTGTTCCGCGCTCGATCCTATTCTGGCGGAGCCTCACCCACTGGCTCGGTGGAATGGGCATCATAGTGCTCTCCGTAGCCATACTGCCCTTGCTGGGCGTAGGCGGTATGGCCATGTTCAAAGCGGAGGTTCCTTCCCCGGTCATGGACAAGCTCAAGCCCACAGTGGCCGAAACGGCCAAGACCCTGTGGAAGGTTTACCTTTTTTTTACGGTGGTGGAGGCGACCCTCCTCTGGCTCGCGGGAATGGAGGCCTTCGACGCGCTTTGCCACACCTTCGGCACTCTGGCTACGGGCGGGTTTTCAACAAAGAGCCTCTCCATAGGGCATTACCAGAGCAATCTCATCCACATAATAGTGATCTTCTTCATGATGGTGGCGGGGGTCAGCTTTACGCTGCACTACAAAGCGCGCAGGATGGATCTGAGGGTCTACTGGCGGTCCCGTGAGTTTCGGCTTTACATGCTGATTTTTGTCGCATCCATTGCGTTCCTCACCTGGAACATATGGGGAGTCAACTACGACGGATTCGGGGAATCGCTCCGGGACGCTACCTTCCAGACCGCGGCCATCATGACGACCACGGGTTACGGGACAACCGACTGGGAACAATGGCCTATGGTATGCCAATGGTTGTTGCTCTGCCTAATGTTCATGGGAGGATGCGCGGGCAGCACGGGCGGCGGGATGAAGTGCATGAGGCTCATGATCATTTTCAAACACGTTTTCAGGGAGCTGCGCCTGCTGATTCATCCGAGGGCCGTCATAACCATCAAGGTGGATAGAAAAGCCATTCCCACACACATCGTGAACAGCGTCCTGGCCTTTATCGGTCTGTATCTCGGGGTCTGGGTGGTATCTACGCTGCTGCTGGTGGGCCTGGAAATGGACCCCATAACCGCGCTCAGCGCGAGCACCTCCACGCTCTCCAACATCGGCCCCGGGCTGGGGAAGATCGGCGCGTTCGACCACTACGCATGGATCTCCATCCCCGGTAAACTCATACTCATATTCAATATGCTCGCCGGACGACTGGAACTCTACACCGTCCTGGTGCTCATGGTACCGGGATTCTGGAGGAAGTAGGGGGACCCCGGAATTCCTCGGCAAGGCTGATCCGCCGGCCGATTCTTCAATTCTCCTATTCTTTTGCGCCTGAAAGAGCAATCGCGCCTTTAGCGGAACAGAACTCGGCAAATCGCTTTGCGCCTTCATGACGGGTTTTCCCATCCCAGTACAGAAAAAGTCTCAGAGCCACCGGATAGGATCCGTCCTTAAAGGTGGCCTGCGAAGGAATCACAGCAGGCGAACTCTCATCCTTTCTCAATGCAAGGACTTTGACATGTTCCCTATCCTTGCTGACCTCCCAAAGTGAATAAGGGAGAAATCCTATGGAGAGGCCTTTCGATGAAGCGCATTCTTTGACCAGCTTGTAACCATATTTGAGCATTCGCGCATTCCCAGCAAACGGCTTCATGTGAAGCACGATCTTTAGGAACATTTTGCCGGGCTTGGTCCGCTTGGGAGACAGACACAAAACACTGATGTTTTCATCAGGCCCGTTCACTTGACTCCAATTGGTGACCGCCCCCGTGAATATGCTACGGAGCTGTGCCATCGTGAGGTCTTTCACGGGATTCCGAGGGTGAGTAACGATGATGGGGGCGGCATATCCGATTAGTGTTCCCTTAAGCTCAATCCCGTTTTTGCGGGCAGTGTTCACCTCCGCCGGTGTAAGGGGGCGCATGAGCAAACTGATATCCGCCTCTTTGGAAAGGAATTGCTGCAACGCTGCCTCTCCCTTAGCAGGGGACACTATTACCTTGTAATGCGGTGGTTTCTTTGAAAAGGACTGTCCCATCTTCTCAATCAGGCCAATCCCCACTATTGCGCCTCTCACCACTACAGACATCCTTTCCGCACTGTGGGCCACGGAAAATTGGGTTGCCAAAACAACCATGACGACTGCGCTCAACAGGGCCCTCGACCTTGGCGATGTTCTCATTATTCTCTTCCTCCCATTCCTTATTCCCCTTCCTCTTCCCCCCTGAACGGCGTATTTTTAATCATCGTATCAATTCAGGGGGGATTGTCAAACAGGTCGGAAAGCCCTTCGTGAAACGCGCTGATTTGCTTGGAAGGGTTTGTCGGCCCCGATATTTGGGACAAGATGACCCGTTCGCTCAACAACGATCCGCTTCCGCTCTCTGTAGCCATTGTCCAAAACAATGTCGGCTTGGCTGTCGGGCGGCACAGCCGGCTCGTCCACTTTCTCGGTTTCGTTCAGGCCCCATATTTTGCCTGTTTGCCCGCGTATGCGGTGGCAAGGGCCATCAAGTCGGTACCGCGGAACTGTCCCAGCGCGCCCTTGAGACATTGGCTTTCGTTGAATCCGGTCACATCGGGGTTGGCGCGGCCTGTTGCCGGGGCCCAGAGCAGGACCGGCACGGGGTGCCAGCTGTGGGATTTAAGGATCGCGGGGGTGGAGTGATCCCCCGTGACTATGAGAACATCGGGTTTTTGATCCACAATGGTGGGGATGATCTTGTCCACGGTCTCAATTTCCTTCACTTTTGCGTCAAAGTCTCCATCTTCCCCGCGTGAATCGGTATATTTGTAGTGGAAAAAGAAGAAATCAAAGGAATCCCATTCTTTCTTGAGCGCGGCCAACTGATCTTGCAGATCATTGAGGCCCGGGATCAGCGTCATTCCTACGAGGGTCGCCAGCCCTTTGTACATGGGGTAAACAGCCAGAGCCGCGGCTTTCAGCTTATAGACCTCCTCAAAACCGGGGAGGCCCGGTTCCTTGGACCATCCCCGGAGAGTGACCATGTTCGCGGGACTCTCATCCTTGATCCGCTCTCGCACCTGGTCCAGCCATTGATTGACAAGATCCGCGGTCCGGCCGGCTTCGGGCGATCCATCAAGCGGTCCCACGCTCAAGGGCTCGGCCCCAACCTTCTGGGGATCAGTTTCATTGAGTTCAGCAGACAACCCGGGCGCGCGCAGCACAAGAGCGAAACGGTAATCCCGAACAGGCTTTACTATCAGTTCGACTCCGGGCAAAATGATGTCATCTATGAGACCCACCATTCGGGCGCATTCCTCCGTGGGTATCCGACCGGCTCGACGGTCCGTGATGATCCCGCCCGCATCCACAGTGCAAAAATTCCCTCTGGCGGCCACGTCGTCACTGGTGAGTTCCAGGCCGATCCCCACTGATTCGAGCACACCCCGGCCGATAAGATACTGGAGAGGGTCATACCCGAAAAGCCCCAGATGCCCGGGCCCGCTGCCCGGAGTGATCCCCACACCCACCGGATCCACGAGCCCGACCATGGCTTCAGATGCCAGCCGGTCCAGATTGGGAGTGGAAGCGGCTTCCAACTCAGTGGGACCCCCCGGTTCACGAGGAAGCCCTCCAATGCCGTCCATCACGAGCATGATGATTTTGGAGTCGGTCTTTTGTGTCAGAGTTTTCATGAGGTCAAGATCAGGCATTTTTCCGCGCCTCCGTATCCTAAGTTTTGGGGGCTCATCGCGGCCGTCCCAACCATGCGCGACCGGACGAAACTAGCTCAGATCCTAGCAGATTCTGATAACTACTCCAAGGCGTTTGCAAGTGGGCTCTGCGTCACACCCCGCATGAAGAGGGCGTAGCATGCTACGCCCCTACTAATACCAATGTGCGTTCAAACAAGTGATAAAGAGCACTGCTGGGCAAGCCGGCAGTGGCACCCAAGAAAACCGATCTCACTCTCTTGATTGCGCATTGGTATAAGACCGCCCCCGCCGGCTTCTGAAATCATTGGATCTGCCCAGCGAAACTTGAATGTCGTGATGGTTTCGGATAGTCTCGTGTCTGGTCACGGGCCTCACTCCCGACCAATCACGAGGATGCCGATCTGGAGTAGTATCAGTGCTATATGCCTAATTGCTAAAATGATTGATTGACAACTCGGCATATATATTGATAAACTTTGGCTGTTCAGGGAGGGAAATCCTTTGAAGGGATCCTATTAAATATGAATGCGCTTGACCGTATCTTTCCATCTGTTGAAGGCCTTGCGCCTGATTCAGAGCTAGTTCTCAAGGGACTGCGCGTTGGTCCTATAGTCGCGGCTCTCGTAGCAGTATTCTTCATCAGCGCGGTCCACGCGGCGCCCGCGCGTTCTCCGCACATCTCCAAAAAGACTCGAGTAATGGGGATGGAAAACAGTCAGGCTCTGCTGACCGCGCCGGACGGCAAAGTTCCGTACCAGAAATGGAAACTTCCCGAGTGGAAGCATAAGAAAGCCTATGTCTGGGTCGTGGGTAATCACGACTTTCGGAAGCACGACAGCGTGGATTTGATCCTATATTTCCACGGAATGCATTCCAAGGACTACTACCAGGCGTTTCAGGCCACGCTGGATAAGCTTGCAAAGAAAAGGCCCGGCAAACCGTTCCTCTTCGTAGGGTTTGTGGACACCCCATTTCGCGGATCGGGTTACAGGAAAACCCATCGCTGGAAAACATTGGTCCACGCCTCGGGCGAGAGACCGAAACGTTTGTTCACGATCGTGAACCGTGTGTACAAGGCCTTCAAAAAGCAGTTTCCACATGTGAAGAAGGATAAGACTCGAATCGTCCTGACCGCTTTCTCCGGCGGTGGTCGTGTACTGAGGTCAGTAGGCAAATGGCTCGCCCAGAGCCCCAAAGATGATTTCTTTGCCAAGGCCTTTCGATCTCACTTGACCAAGATAGTCTATTTTGACTGCTGGTTTAATCCCACCGACGTGGACACGGTTCACCAGCTTCTTCAGAGCAATCCGTCCATGAAGATTGTGGGTACGGTTCACATGGGACGCCCAAAGAAGCACGCGAAAATGCTGGCCGACAAGTTCAAGATGAAGCGGGTAAGGAGAGGAAAGCCATCAGTGGGACTGGGAGGTCGGTTTGTAATTTTTCGCGACAAGTCCCATTGGGATGCCATGATATCCAGACTGGAACAAGCCCTGGATGTCTGAAGCTGACGGCACTACGCAGCAAATCATCAATTAACATAACCAGTTATCGTCGCAAGCCCCTTGACTGCATACCATGTCTATGGTATACGCAGTCGGGGGCAAGTATTTTGAGGCGCAGGAGTTTTGATGTCTCCCCCCGCGGTCCGAACCACTACAGATGAGTACGCGGAAACGTATTCTTTTTTGTGCAGCCTTGACAGGTTCGGCATTTTGTTGGGGTTGGAAAACATAAGTCTCCTCCTGGAAAAGATCGGAAATCCGCAAAAGACGTTTCCCGTGGTTCACGTGGGAGGCAGCAACGGCAAAGGGTCCACCGCTTCAATGGTGTGTTCGGTGCTCCGTGACGCGGGCTTAAGGACGGCATTGTACACATCGCCTCACCTGAACGATTTTCGTGAGCGCATACGATTGAACGGCGCGATGATTTCAAAGCAGGCGGTGGTTGAATCCACCCGAAGGATACGAGCTGTGTACGACCCTGGCCGTACTACTTTCTTCGAGTTCACCACTGCCGTGGCATTTGATTGCATTGCTCGGGCAGAACCGGACATCGCGGTTACAGAGGTGGGTCTCGGAGGAAGGCTGGACGCGACCAACACCGTAGACCCCGTGGTGACCGTTATTACCGACATTTCCCGGGAGCACGAAGACTACCTGGGCGTTGGAATCCGGGCTGTAGCACGTGAGAAAGCCGGCATAATCAAGAAAGGGGTCCCTTTAATAACCGGGGCCACTCGGAAGGACGCTCGGGATGTTATCCACGCCGTCGCTCGCGAGGCCCGGGCTCCGGTAATGGAATTTGGCAAAGACTTTGTCGGCCGCCGCATCACGCTGGACCGTTTCACTTACAGTTCCCCGGAACTTGTGCTGGAGAATGTCTCATTGCCAATGTCGGGAGGACATCAAGTCAAGAACGCGGCCCTTGCCTGCGCGGCAGTGGAGGAATTGCGCAATAAGGGGTACACAATTCCGGACAAAGCCATAAGGAACGGCATCTCGGATGCCGCGTTTCCCGGGAGATGGGAGATCGTCGGCACGCGGCCTGACGTAATCATAGACGGCGCACACACTCCCGAGAGCATGAGGCTGCTCAAGAGCACTGTTCGACAACACTATCCGGGTGTCCGTCCGCTGCTTCTGTTCGGGGTCCTTGAAGAGAAGAACTATGCGGAGATGGTCCGAATTCTCCCTCCCATAGCCAGGGAGGTGATGTGCGTACGCCCCCAGGGGGACCGAGCGCTGGCCCCGGAAAAACTAGCAGACCGGGTCAGAGAACTTGGAGTTCCTGCACGTGTCTCGGCCGGCATAACTGAGGGTTTGGGGGAACTCATGGACAGGGCCTCGGAATCGGACCTGATTCTTGCCGCAGGCTCACTTTACATGATCGGCCCGGTTCGCAGGGCATGCGGCCTATCGGACGACTGATACCAAGTTGCGTTCAAAGAAGTACAGTGTACAGGTGAGGGACCGAGTCTCAAAATCCCCCCTAACCCCCCTTTTTCAAAGGGGGGGACCGGCACCACCCCCCTTTAGCAAAGGGGGGTGGGGGGATTTCCCCACTGTGGGCGCGGCAACCGCATCTGAAATATGGGCTTACTTCTTGGACACTTCGCATGAAAGTCCCGTGAAAGAACCACCCCTTTGCGGTTCAACGTATGGGGTGGTTTGGAGGGGAGCCACTCCGCGTGGGGCGAATGAGCGGGCCCCGGACAGCTTCCGTGACATGACAGCTGTCGGTAACATGACGTTGAAATGCCTGCCCGGCTAGGGCCTCCCCTCCAAGTCCATGCGCAGCGTGCGCGCTCTTTGGAGTACCCTGTCCGAGGCGAAGCCCCGGACCAGTAAACAACGGAAAAGACTTTAATACTTCGTTGTGCCTTTGTTTCTAGGCATGTAAGTAGGCATAAATCGGTGGAGCGTGAGACAGGATTCTGCTATCAAAGAACAGCCGAAGAATGGCTGTTGCGGTGTGGGCTGCTCACGCCAAGCTTTGGGTCCGTTCGCGAGCCGACCGAGATACGGCATCGGCAGGATAGCACGCTCGCTAAGGGTGGGGCCTCCGGCTCGTGCCGCTCACATCTCACCGGAGGCTGGTTTTGAAGGCCAGGATGCACGACAACCGGTTTCCTGACTATGCTGGAGGGTCGCGACAGCCGGCGAGCTTCACTCGATCTCGCCGTGATATTCAAATCCGCGACCGCGCAGAACGCCCGGCATTCTGCCGGCGGGCCACGGGCCAGGCCCATAGATCGTCCACATTCACACGATACTCATCCACAATCCTGGCAGCAGTGCTGATCGGTCTGACGGCCATGTATGGAGTTGCGGGGGGCCAATCCCATCCCCGGACCTTTGTTGAGAACCTTCTTTCCAAGCAATCCGAACTCATCCCCTCCCCGGATGTGCCCATCGCGGTGTACGCGGAAAGGGGCTCTTTTGACGCCAAAAAGAACGTGTACACCGCGCGCGGAAACGTCACCCTGATGGTAGGCGCGTACCGCCTGAGGGCCGACAGTGTTGCGATCAATGTGGACAAGAGAACCGTGACCGCGCAGGGTGACATCATCGTACGGCTCGGAAGCGAGCTGATCGAGGCTGACAAATTGATTTTTGATATCGGCAAGTTCACGGGTGTGCTCCACAACGGAAAGATTCTCCTTTCCAGGCACAACATCTACATGGAGTTTGAGAAGCTCCGCAAGACGGATGATCATACTTACAAAATCGAGGAGGGCAGCTACACCACTTGCAACGGGGTTACCCCGGATTGGCGGATCGCCGGGCAAAACCTGGATGTGACTCTGGACGGTTACGCCACACTCCGACACGGTTTCCTGCACGTGAGGGACATCCCTGTGTTTTACATCCCTTGGCTGGTCTATCCCGCGAAGCGACAACGAACTACCGGCTTTCTTATGCCGACCCTTTCCAGCAGCACCATGAAGGGGTTCGATATTCGTTTCCCGTTTTTCCTCAACATTTCTCCGAGCTTTGACGCCACCATAGTCCCCAGAATCTGTACCAAGCGGGCCGCCCAGGCTTCCTTGGAATTCCGGTACCTTCCCCACGAGAGTTTCCGAGGACGTTTCTACGGTGAATATACTTACGATTGGCATTTCGCTACGGAGACCGGCCCAAAGACGCACCGATTCTACCTGACGTGGAACCACGATCAGAGTTTTCCCGGAGAGGTAAGGCTCAAAGCCAACGGAACGTGGCTGTCGGATCGAGACTATTTTGAACTGTGGGGCGACCGGCTGGGCCGCAGAAAGAGGTTGCGATACGTTGAATCCACAGCCGTTTTGAATCGGCAGTGGAACAACTTCTTGTTTCAAGCCGAAGCGCGACACTTCGACGATCTCAATATCCCTGACAATGCTGTGACCATGCAGAATCTCCCGATCGCTACGTTAACCTCATTCAACCAGCAGATTCCCTACACTCCATTCTATTTGGGGTCTACGTTGGACTACAGCAACTTCTATGCTCCGTTCATGCATCAGCAATGGTTTGGGAGCCGCATACGGATGGATGCTCGACTGAGCCTTCCCGTGGCGCTCGGACGTTATCTCAAAATGGAACCCTCAATAACCTTTCTTCCAACAGCATACTGGGCCAGGTACGTGGAAAACGACCGGACAACCATATCGCTGGACACCATCCGAACCGACCTTTACCAGGTGAGCGCGGATGTTCTTACTGATCTGCATTCGGTGTACAACACACCTTTTCTGGGATTTCAGAGGTTCAGGCACTCGATCCGGCCCAGAATCGCTTGGACTTTCAGACCCCTGGTGGACCAGAAAGCCTATCCGATTTTTGACGATTCAGACCGTGTAGACTCTATCAGCCGGCTGACCGCCGAGATTCGTCATACCTTGACGGGTCGTCTCGCCCCTGGAGAGTATTTGGATTTCTTGACCCTCAGCGTTTCTCAGGCGTACGACTTCCTCACCCCACGACCGGTGGAAGATGCCCTCGAAGCGGGCCTCCTTCCCCAGTACCATTTGACCAATACCAGGGCCGAGGTCACATTGAGGCCCCATTCGCTGGTGGATCTGGTGGCACAGGCCGAATACGATCCGGTGCAGAACCGAGCAAAGAAGTATAGTCTCGATCTGGGGCTCATGGATCATCGAGGGGACCTGGTCCGAGTGGTCCATCAGTTTACTGAAGACGAAAAACACGAGAACCTCAACCGCCAGACCAACGTGAGTCTGCAACTGAAACTGACTTCAGCCCTTGAGTGCTACTTCCAGAGTCAGTACACGCACCAATTCAACTTCTCCTATTTCACCAGCTTCGGCCTCGCTTACCACCCTCAGTGCTGGAGCCTAGGGCTGAAGTATTCCGAAGCAAGGGAACAGGACCTTGTCACTCGCAAGATCACGGAGCCTGACCAGACAGTGTTCGTCACCGTTTCCATGGGCCAAATGGGACCGATCTACAGCATGACTCACGACTGGCGAGAAATACTCGGACGATCCTCGGATTCAAAGGCGGCTGAGAAGCAATGATCCAGCGGGCACGGACCAGGACCCGTTCCTCCGGTTTCCCGGGTCTGTGTCCTTTACTCGGCGCTGTCGGAATCCGGCAGCACCGCTTGAGCCTCACCTTGACTTCCTTCTTCAGCAACGGGCCTTTCCTGCTCCAGATGCACTGTTTGAGTGGGAAAAGCGAACGGGATCGACATGGATTCAAAAACAAGCTGTATGTCGTGAAGCACCCGGTCGCCGTAGAACAACGATTCACCCCAGCTTGGGACCGCTGCCTGGAACCAAACCCGCACTACCTTGGAATAGCTGTCCAGTCGCTCAAGGTAAATCCAGCACATGTCTTTGTTGACCTCGGGTTTGCTCATGACGAGATCTCTCAGCCTCACGATGAGTTCCTGTATTATTTCAGGGGAAACATCATAGGTTACTCCGAGATCCCATTTGTACATGAATCTGGTTCGGCCGTAGTAGTTCGTTACCGCTCCTGTTATGAATTCCGCGTTGGGGATAGATACCGTGGTCATGTCCGAGAAGAGTTCTACGTAAGTCCTGAATGCCGTAATCCGCTTTACGGTGCCTGTCCGTTGCTTGAATTCGATAAAATGCCCCTCATCGAAAATACCCGTGGAAAATATGTAAATGCGTCCAATAAGATTGCGCAACGGCTCCTGAACCGCCAACGCGACAGCTATGCCGCCGATCCCCAGTGACGCCCAGACGGCCTTGAGGTTGAGCCCAACATTGGAAAGGATCGTCAGGACAGCGAAAGCGGCTATGATCATCTTGGAAAGCTCGGTCGCCTTTCTCTTGATGCGATCGACGCTTGCGCTCTCTTCATCCAGTCTTGCCGGCGCGCGCCGCGCCACTCTGTTGAGGTATCCTCGGGCCAGGATTTGGATGAGCCCATCGACAAAACGAATCAACACAACGAAGAACACAACCAGCACGAGCACGAGCACAGCCCCGTCCACCCACCGCTCAATTCCCTCCGACAGCGCGAGCCTTTTCGTGGCCAGGACAACGCCCAAAATGGGCACAAAATAGGTCAAAGGCGACAGAATGTTCGTCACGATCAGATCGTCCAGATCAGTTTCTGTTCTCTTGGTCCAGGAGTAAATATAGGTTTTCAAAACACGACTGGAGATCAGCCAAAGCACCAGTGAGCAGAACAATATCCCTATTGAAATCAGGTAGTCCCGGCTTGCGTTTCCAAGGATTTCAATTTCGAGATAATCCATGAGACTCCTCCCTGGTCGGACCATCCCGATGTCTCGCGTGACCGGGAAGCCGTATTGTGGAGCCAAAGCTTGTCCCGATACCAACGATCACCTCTGATAAGGGACAACGAACTACGAAAATCTTGGGGCAGCTTGTCCGTGGCTTCGCCCCGGATGAGGTAAGCGGTTCTGTAAATTCCTTAAGAATCCAGTCATCTTTGGAGGGGAGACTCATCTCCCCTCCAAACCACCCCATACGTAGACCCGCAAAGGGGTGGCTTTTCCACGGACCTTCATAGAAAAGCGCTTTCAAACAGATGACAATCCTGATGCACCGTCATCGGCCTTCCCTACCCTCACCCCGACCCCAAAGCTGCCACACAAGGTAGGGCCCGCCGCCTGTCTCTGATCCACGGCGCTTTCGATGACGGAGATCCGACCGCTGAACCGACGCTCAGGGGCTGAGCTCGTGGATCGGCCCCCCCCCCTCTATTTGATAAACTTTATTGCCAAGAAAGGAGGATAACGATATTCCTCCCCGCTGCTCGCCTTGATCGAGGCTATGATAACAAAAACCACATCAATTATCGCGACAGCTATGAGCAACAGAAACCCGATGAGTATCAGTATCAGTAGCGCCGAGACAGCCGCGTAGATTGTCATGGTAATCTGAAAATTCAGGGATTCCTTGCCCTGATCGTCAACAAATGGGGACTCCTGTTTTTTGACGAGCCAAACCACCAACGGCCCCAGGAGGTGGCCGAACGGGATCCCTATGAAACCGCACAATGAAGACAAATGGCAGAGCATTCCCCACGTGTTGGATTGTTGGCTGTGATTCGCAGACATGTCCGGCCCTCCTCTTGAAGTCTGTTCAAAACTTTCCCGGCTGCAAGACGATGCGACAAATGCGATCCCTGTTGTCGAACTGCCGCATCACACGCAGAAGGGCAACTCCTGTTCTTCCGCTGTACTCACCCATCCGCGGGAAAATCTTCTTCCATTTCGGACAACAGCCCCCTCGCTTCTTCTTCACGTCGAGACTCAACTTGAAGTTTGATGGAGGCAACATACCGCAAGCCTTCACCCAGGACCACGCAACGGAATCCCACGGCCTGCAGCAAAGACCTCGCCACAGCAATGAGCGCTGGATCGTAGGTTTCCAGCACCGTCACCAACTCGGTCGTATCAACCGCAGGTTCAGGTTCCGGCGGAAGCTCCCGGACCAGCGGAACTTTGCAGTCCGCACACTCGTAGAAGCCTTCCCTGTATTCTGCGCCGCACTCGGGACAGAACATTCCTTTTCCTCAGCCGTGGGCTGCCGCGAAACGCGCCTGGATATTCCTTCCTATTCCGCAATGCGGCCGGCGATCAAGTTGTACAGCCAGGCGAATATGGCCCCACAGATCAACCCGTCAAAAAAGGCCCACGCGAATCCAATGACACTGCCCAACGGACTGATGCAATATCCGACATAGAACAGCCCAATGAAAGTGCGCGCTCCTGACGCGCCGTGGAACAGTATCATCCACCAGGTGATCAAGAAGAGACTGACCCCCAAAAAGATCCCACACGTCAGTGCAAAAGCCTTCACATTGAAACGCATCTTGAGCCCCTTTCTGTTTTGCGTCCGTTAACCGACCTGTCCATGTTTGCAGACATCCTATCGCAACATTGAAATATTGCAACCAGTATTCATGAAGTTCCCCGGTCTTTCTCACCCGGAAGAACGGGCGCCGGTGTTTTGCGCGCTCGCAGGATGCCCTTGATCAGCAGGCCCCCACCAAGCGATCCGGATGCGCGTTCAAACAAGTGACAAAGAGCACTGCTGGGCAAGCCGGCAGTGGCACACAAGAAACCGATCTCACTCTCTTGATTGCGCATTCCTATGAAAGTCTCGTGAAAAAACCACCCCTTTCCGGGTCAACGTATGGGGTGGCTTGGAGGGCAATGCTGGTGACTTAAGCCGTATACCGTTGATCCGGATACTATTGCCCGTCATTCCGGCGAAAGCCGGAATCCAGTTCTTTCAATACCTCCTGGACCCCGGCTTTCGCCGGGGTGACGACGGGGACTGGTTGGCTTTTTCTTAAGTCAACAGCATTGGGCTTGGAGGGGAGCCACTGCGCGTGGGGCGAATGAGCGGGCCCCGGCCAGCTTGCGTGACATGACAGCTGTCGGTAACATGACGTTGAAATGCCGGCCCGGCTAGGGCCTCCCCTCCAAGGATGACTGGATTCTTAAAGTATTTACAGAACCGCTTACCTCATCCGGGGCGAAGCCACGGACAAGCTGCCCCAAGATTTTCATACTTCGTTGTCGCTTTCTTGCGATGATAGTTGGTATCACGACTCCCTGTCCAGGGGCTGAACTTCATCTTCAAAGTACCGGTGAAAAACTTTGGGCAGTTCGTGATAATCGACACCATCCGCTGTGTTCGAAAAATCTCTGGAGTTGTACGTATTCCAGAACAAAACCGTCCCGTCTTTCAAAGCTCCCTTTCCGGCATCATCAATAAGCGCGGCCATGGCCTTGCCTGTATATGTCCCCTCCAACTTGAGGCCCTCGCACTTCCGTGCCCAATCAACGGCTTGCATTCCTTCCTCAGTGAACAGGGCGTACTCTCGGCCGTAGAAATCGTGCCTCAGGTCCACTTCCTTTTCCGTAAGCTCAAACATAGGAAATGATCTGTCCAGCGAATGAAGTATAGAGTTGGTCTTGTGAAAGAGTCGCTCCATTTGGTCTGCCCGGGCCATTTTTTCCCATACAACCCGAACCGAGACCACCCGGGTTTTTAGGCCCGCGGCCCGGAGGCCTAACATCAGCCCTACAGCCGTACCCATGGTGCCCAGTGCAACGTAGACACATTCAGGCTCAAGAATCTCCCCCTGTTCAATTTGATTCTTCAACTCAAATGCCGCGTTGACAAAACCGATTGTTCCAAGAGGCGAAGATCCCCCGGGAGGTATGACCTGTGGGAATCGACCGGTCTTAATTCCATGCCGCACAAGCTGATAAACGGTTCCCGCGGCCAGCAGTGCGGTATTTCCGTGTTGGTGTAGTTCCGCGTCTGAGCAACGGCTCATGAGAAGATTGCGCCGCACGTACCTGGCATTGGGCTGTGGCAGCAGCATTGAGATACTCTTCAGCCCCACCTGTTTTGCATAAATTGCCGTGGCGAGCGCATGATTGGAACCCGCGCAACCGAAAGTCAACACCTCTTTGGCCTTGGCACGAAGTGATCTTCCCAGGGTAAACTCCAGTTTCCGTATCTTGTTTCCGCCGTAGATCGAGCCGCTCAGGTCGTCTCGCTTTACGTAAAGCTTGTTGACGCCGATTTCTTCACCCAAACGATCCAGCTTCTCCACTGGTGTGGTGGATGCACCCAATGACACATGGTCAAGCTTGTCCGCGAGCAGTGGGTAATGTTCAAATAGAGGAATCTTGTTTGAATGATCTTTTTTCATAATGACCTCTCCGGTTCAGATTCGACCTGCAAACTCAAGGCGGTCTCCCAAGGTTCTTGCAACGAGATCTGATCGGGTACACTTACGTTTCCTACTTACCATAGGTCACGGGAAAGTCAAACAAGCCGGCGCGCCGATGAACAGCAAGTGTCCAAAAGCACCGTATGCTTGAAAGAGATCAGAAATCAGTCGTAGGCTTTTGACGCTGCGGCTTTTGACGCTGCGGCTTTTGCCGTGTAGGATCTAATGGGGTTGGAATGCTCACGGTTCCGGATCGGATTTGGCTGCGCACATCCGCAACCTGTGGAGATCAACATGGAAGAAATTGGAGTGAATCAAGCTCAAATTCGTGATGATCGTTTGGGAGTTGAAGCGCGCCAACTGCGCATCGCGCAGGTACAACAGCTTTATTCTCAGGCTGTCATCGAACACCTCGGTTCAATATTCCTTGGGACAATCATGGTGGCGGCACTCTGGGGCGCGGTCTCCCACCGGGGCCTGATTGTGTGGCTGGGATGCAGTTTAGCCATTCAGGTAGGCCGAATGGCGCTGGTATCGGCATTCCGTAGCGTAGCCCCCAGTGAGGACGCTGTAATCCCCTGGGGAAAGCGGATGGATTATTCCACCGCGATCTCCGGGCTTGCGTGGGGCATGGTTCCGGTCTTCTTGTTTCCGGTCGATTCCGTGAATCACCAGTCATTCTTAACCCTTTTGATTACGGGTCTGAGCTGCACCGTCGCCGTGGTTTACGCTCCGAGGGTGGGATCTTTCCTGCCCGCGATCCTTGCACTAATGTTGCCGCTTGCAGCGCGGCACTTCTATGAGGGCGACAAGCTTCACGTGAGCGTTGGCGCGGTTCTCCTCGGAATTGGTGCGGTCATTATTCTTACGGCCGAGCATATGAACCGAGTGAACTCGGGCGTTCTGAAGTTGCGATTTGACAATAACGACCTGATCGCTTCTTTGACCAAGGAAAAGGAGAGAGCCGAGCAACTGAATGAGAATCTCCGGGCGGAAATCGAAGAGCGCAAGAGCATGGAACACGCTCTGCGGGAAAACCAGGAACGCTATCGGCAATTGACCGAGAATTCATTGGTGGGAGTGTTTGTGCTTCAAAGGGGCCGATTCGGTTATGTCAATGAGCGACTGGGCAAAATGCTGGGCTATGCTCCCCATGAGATGCTGGGAAGACGGGTTGAGCAATTCATCCATCCCGACGACGCAGAGATGGTTGAACGGAGCGCAATAGTCGAAGTCGATGGGAGTACTTCGGTGCCTCAACAGGAGGTCCGTGTATTGCGCAAGAATGGTGAATTCAGATGGGTGGAAATTCGTGCAGCCACCATTCGCTATCGAGGACGATCAGTCGCTCTGGGGAACATAGCCGACATCACGGATAGGAAGCAGGCGGAGCAGCAAACCAAGGCGTCCCTGAGAGAAAAGGAACTGCTCCTTCGAGAAATTCACCACAGAGTGAAGAACAACCTCCAAATCGTATCAAGTTTGCTGAGCATTCAGTCTCGAAATATCGCGGATCAAACCTATAAGCGGATGTTCGCGGAGAGCAGGGATCGCTTGCGAGCGATGGCATATATTCACGAAAAACTGTACCAGTCCAAGGATTTTGGGAACATCGACATTACGGGATACATGAAAGGTCTCGCGACTCATCTGTTTGCGTCCTACGACGTGAGCTCTGAAAAAGTCAAGTTGGAGGTTGACGTACAGCCGGTGTCAATGGGAATTGACACCGCTATTCCGTGCGGACTGATCGTGAATGAACTGGTTTCAAATTCGCTCAAATATGCCTTTGCTGATGAAAGAAAAGGCGTGATCGGCATTCACCTAACTGAAACTGAATATCAAGATATGGAACTTGTAGTTTGGGACGACGGCGTGGGTCTAACCGAGGGTGTGGATTTGGCTTCCGCGAAAACAGTCGGCCTGCGTCTCGTAAGAGCCCTGGCAGAGCAGATCCGTGCAGAAACAGAGATCCGAAGGTCCAACGGGACGGAATTCCACTTCAAATTCAAGACTGTGAAGTCCATTGATGCGCTACGAGATACAGCCGAGAAACCTCGAGTCAAAGACTTCCGTTTGCTGGAACCCATCACAAAATCTCAAGAACAGTCTTTGTCGTGACAAAGCCCACGGTCACGCTGATTCATCAATTGGATTCCAACACCAACTACCATCGCAAGAGAGCGACAACAAAGCATTAAAGTCCTTTCCGCTGTTCAGTAGTCCGTGGCTTCGCCTCGGACAGGCGTGTGAAGAGCGCGCACGCTGCGCCTGGATTCGAAGGGGGAGACCATCTCCCCCTTCGAGCATCCCCCATCGTAGGCCCCGAGATTTTACTTGTTACAGCAGTTGCCCAAAATAGTGACCGATTGATTCTTGGGTGCCACTGCCGGCTCGTCCAGCAGTGCGATCTTTTTCGGACAGAATTATTGGCACTTGCTATAAATGGCGAAGCGGTATTACGCAAAAGACTGGATTCAGGTCCCGATCAATTGCTTGCGGACGCGTTATCTTAGCGGTATGATGCAACCTTGGTATTCCGCGGAGTGGCTGCAAAGCCGGGCAATCCGCACATCAGCGGATGTCTGACGGACTCCGCGTTTTTTTGAGGCAATCCGGATGTTGGTTTCCGACTTCGTGACAATATCATTTCGGCAAGTCCTTAGAAACTGGACACGATACCAGGGCGTCATGATCATCATCAGCATCGGGATTGCCGGGGTGATTGTCGTGGCTACGCTCGGGGAATCCATAGAGCTGGCCATAGGCCGCAACCTGGAGATTCTTGGACGGGCCTGCCTCATTAAGGCCGGATGGAGAACCCGGAGTGTCAATGAAAGGGATGGTCACACCTTTAATGATAGAGACCTTGATACTCTGAGACAGATACCGCCGGCACGGCACGTAACACCTTTTGTTCGCAGGCCCGTTCACCCATTCTATTGCTCCGGGAGAAAGATCGTCGGTCGATTGATTGGGGTGGATTCCGACTTCTTTGATTCGCTCGATCTGCGCCTGGCCTGTGGGCGAAGAATATCAGACGCTGACGTGGCAACGAAAGAACCGGTATGTGTGATAGGAACGACTATCTGGACCGAACTCTTTCCAGGCGCCGACGCTGTGTTGGGTCGAACGATTCGGACCGAAGGGCTTGCTGTGAAGATTGTGGGAGTCATAGGGGGAATCGAGGACAGGTCGCTGGCTAGGACCGTGATTCTGCCGATCTCAGTTGCCTTGACACAACTATCGGGAGTGACCGGAATCGACGGATTCTATGTGCGGGCAGGGCACTGGGATGATGTTGCCCAGCTGAAAGCGCAGGTCTCCAACGTGCTGCACCAAAATCAATCTCGGTACAAAGAGTATATCGAGGTGGAACACTTCCCCAACAAGATAGAAACAATCAAGAAATCGGTCTTTCTTGTCAAGAGTCTCCTGGTCACGGCCTTGGCCACCACGCTTTTCCTCGGTGGGCTTGGGATAGCAAGCGCGATGCACGCCGCGGTTCAGGAGAGAACAAAGGACATCGGCCTCCGAAAGGCTGTGGGAGCCACAACGAGGGCAATTCTGTTGCTGTTCCTGGCCGAGGCTGTCTACGTTAGTCTCTCTGGAGCTTTGGTTGGGGTGGTTGTCGGCGTTCTGGGCGTGCAAGCCCTGAAGCGCCCACTCCAAGCCGCGCCGGGATATGAAATGTTGATACTCAGTATTGTGGGTGGCCTGTTGTTTGGTCTGATCCTAGGCGCCGCGGCAGGTTTGGTCCCCGCAAAGAGAGCAGGCGACCTTGACTCCGCGCAGGCCATGCGGTTCGAGTAGGCCGGACACCGTTGGAGATGCCTCGGACGTTTTCAGTCCGGACACATCGCTATTGCCGGATCCATGCGGCTCGCCTTTTTCGCCGGATATAGGCCGGCCATGATCCCTATGGATACTACCGCCAAGAAGCCCCCCGGTATGCTCACTGCCAGCACCAGTGGGGCGACCTGCAATCCGATCGCCATCTGAAGGATAAGACAAAAGACAGTGCCTGCCAACACTCCTGTGACCCCGCCCAACAAGCTGATAATCGCCGCCTCCAACAGAAATTGCACCATTATTGTCCGGTCGGTTGCGCCAAGTGCCTTTTTCAGGCCTATCTCGCGCCTCCGATCTCGAACCGCGGCAAGCAGTAGGATTGCAATCCCTACCCCCCCTATGACCAGAGTCACAGTGGAAGCAAAAACCGTCAGATTCTTGACCATTGCCACCGATCCTTCCACCTTTTGGATTCGCTCCGGATAGTAGTAAACTCTGATTGACTTGGCGATTTCCTTGTGGAAATGTCGTCTCAGATCCTCTCCGAGAAGCTCTACAACCAATTTGATGTTGGTCCAATGGTCTACGCGAAGCCGAATTGTCTTGATTTTGAACAAGCCCCCTAAACGATGGCGCGCGGTCGCCAGAGGAACAAATGCTGTTCTACGCGTGTTCAGGCTCTGTATTCCACCCAGTGTTCCAATTACCGTGCAGCTGATTCCACCTATTCGGACTTGTTTGCCTACAGGATTGGCGCCTCTGAAAAGCTCTTGCACGACATTGGTTCCCAGCACGCAAACAGCCGACCGATTTTTCTCGTGAATAGAATTGGTGAAGCTTCCTTCGAGAAGCGAGGCCATAATGGTGTTCCAGAAGGAATAATGAACTCCTGCAATTCGGACAGCCATGGTCTCCGCACGGAAACTCGCATCGATCGTCGGCAGCGATACGTGGGGCGCCACCTCAGTGATGTGAGGGATCAACTTCAGACGGCGCACGTCCTGATCGGAAAACACCCCTGGATGCAGGCTGTTGTCATCAACCATTTCAATATCTATGATTGTGGATCGTCCAAGAATTGTCAGATGCTGGGCCATTTTGGTTTCCACGGCATCGCCCAGGTTGACCACCGTGATCAGGCCCGCGATTCCACATGCCATAGTAATTATGATGCTCTTGTATCGTCGCCGATTCCTGGACACTCGGCGAACGCTCAGATCCAAAAGGTCGCGAAAGATTGGTCTACGCACTCGACGTGGCATGTGGTAAGCCCTCGGTCGTCAAAGCATGGATGCGTGGACTGAAGATCATTCAAACACAGTCCCGCAGGCCAATAATTGCGGTTGAATCCCATGGAGAGAGGGACTTATGGAGAGTAGTTCCTTCCCGGAGATTCACCGCACGCCGCATGATTCGGGTCAGTCCGCGTTCAACGACTGGTTGATTGCGTTCCTCCTCGATGACAAGCGACCGTAAAACCTGCTCTCTGCTACTGATGGTTCATCGGTTCTATTCCCGGTTCCCTTTTTGGCGGGTCCGATGCATCTTCGCTGTCATGGTTCCCCCATACGTAATTCCGGGAGCTTGTACGGTTCACGGTGAACCGCGACTCTTCGCTTCGCCGTGCTGGCGCGCTCCGACAGTATCCTGGTCAGGAACCCCACCAGACGTTCAAAACTTGAGTTCAGGGCATGCTCAGGGGTTTTCGGGGGGTTCTCGAGATCGAAAAAGACCGTGAACATGTGTCTCTGTTTGGGATAAATGTAGCATTCATAATCCCGTCCCACGCTCTTGATCTGAGATTCAAGCTCCCGAGCGTACTTCACATCGTACACTCCGTCTTTCCCTCCATGGAATATGAGCACAGGGGGCAACCGATCAGGATCATACGGAATTATCCATGGCCATCCACCATTGTTCCATACGATGCACTTCACCCTGGGATCAAGACTTGCCTCGGCCAGGGCCGCATTGGCCGACTGCGAAAATCCGGAAACAGCCACTTTTCCCGGGAGTACTTCAGGACATGATGACACATAGTCTACAGCCGCCCGCACGTTCCTCACATACCATTCGTGGTCGAAGGCCAGTCTGAAGGCCACCATCACGTGATTGACCCAAGACCATAGATGATAGGGCATTTTGCGCCAGGTATCGGCTCCAGGCGTAAGGGACTGAGGAAAGTTGGATCCGTCAACAAGTAGAGTAACAAAATCTCTGCTCGCCAGCTTGCGACAATATGCCCTATACTGAGTCAACTTGACCCCGCCCGCGCCCGCGGCCACAACCACGGCAGGAAGCTGACTCGCGTCCGACTTCTCCGGACAAAAGAAGTAACCGGGCAGATCAGTGCCATCCGGGACAGGTATCCTTACTACACGTTCCTCTGCCCGGACACCGGATGCACAGAGGGCAAATACCAAAACAAAAAAAACTTGCGACACCTTTGAGATTGACAACGTTCGTGCCATCAACATCTCTTCCTTCCCAAGTGACATTGATTCCTAAGACTGCGCTCTTGTCCTAAAGTCAAACAGGACTCCGGCAGCAGCCGCACTAGACTGCTCCAAGGAGGACCTCGGTCAATTCGCTGGATGAGCGGATCCGCTGGAATCTCAAGCCTTGGGTGGCAATAGGGGAACCCGGGAATTCGCTGACAGATTCCTATCAAGCTATAACCATATCTTATGATCGTTATCCTTGTCAATGAGGAGATCCACAGGAGTCTCTCCATAAACTATGGCAGAAAGGCCCTCACTCTGTTCTTCCCCATGTGCGTTAACTTACTACGACTGCCGTTCCTTGTACGTCATTCCGGCGAAAGCCGGAATCCAGATGACGACCGGAAGACCGATGAATATAGTGGTTCTCCAAATTTAATTTCGCATTCCTCGGAAACTTCTTCCTGTGGGGTAAGATTTGTACTGGACGATTGTTTGACTGGACCCCGGCTTTCGCCGGGGTGACGAGCGAGAGAAGAGGTATGGGCTTCTTAAGTTAACGCCCATGCTGCTCTTCCTCCATGGGAAATCGGACTCTCACCCATTGTAGCGCTGCAGCAACCGATAGATCGCTTCGGTTCCAAAATGGAGGGATTCCACGGGAATGCGTTCATCTTCAGCATGGATCGTTCGGGTGAAGTTGAAATCCGCGGGCAGATTCATGGGTAAGAAGCCGTAGCTCCGGATCCCCAAACGTGAAAAGAACCGGGCATCCGTAGCCCCGCTGAGCAATAAAGGAACAGGGACCGCTCCGGGATCGGCCTCCCTGAGAATGTCCGCCAGCGTGTCGAACAGCCCCATGTCCGGTTCACCGGGGACCGGCTCATGCCGGATTACCTCGAATTCCACCTGGTCGCCCATGATCCCCCGCAACTCAGCCATCATGTCTTCCGGACTACACCCGGGAACGAGTCGCCCATCCATTTCCACGACTATCTCGCTGGGGATGACATTGACTTTTTCCCCGCCTCGAACAATCGTGGCATTCACGGTATTGTGGAGCATGGCATCGAAAATCCGCCCCCTTGCTCCCATAAGCTGCAGCGCCATGTCGGTGAATCGGGGATTGAGGAGCAAACGTATGAGTCGGCCTGAAGGAAACGGCAAAGCTGAACACATGGTCTCGATCATCCGGCGTGCAACCGGTGTAATGCGCACCGGCAGTCGATTTTGATCGAGTTGTCGCAGCATTCGGCCCAGTTTTGCCATGGCCCCGTCCCGCATGGGTTGAGACCCGTGTCCGCCCGGACCCCGGATGGTCGCTTTCATCCAGCAAATCTGCTTTTCGGCAATCTGGATAGGATAGAACTTGCGGCCGCTCACCCGAAGTGCAAAACCGCCGAATTCACCTATAGCATATCGAATTCCTTCGAACTCCGACGCATGTTTCGCCACAAGGAAATCCGCGCCAAGTTCACCGCCCGCTTCTTCGTCGCTCAGAACAGCCAACACAATGTCGCCCGCCGGAGTAAGCCCTTCTGCTTCGGCGCGCATGAATGCGGCCAACATCATGGCCACTCCACCCTTCATGTCCAAAGCGCCCCGTCCCCAGATGTAGCCGTCGGCCAACGCGCCGGCAAAGGGCGGATGGGTCCACTTCTGATTCGCGGTGGTCACAACGTCAACATGTCCGTAGAGCAATAAGGGAGGCGCGGCTCCACGTCCCCTAAGACGCGCAATCAAGTTGGGTCGGTCCGGCTTTTCAAACAGAATTCTCGTATCAATGCCTGATTCAGTGAGCAAATCGTCTATCCAACCCATGCACTCGGCTTCATTGCCGGGCGGGTTGGTTGTGTCAAACCGGATCAGGCGTTGGAGTATGTCAACCGGACTCCGGTACATTCTTGACGCGCCCGGGGCCATTCTTTTCTCCTTCGTGTCCAGAATCTCTGTCTCAGTCATGGATTGGAATCGCTTTGGCGCGGATGGACTGATACCAACTCCCATCGCACGAGAGCGACAACGAAGCATAAAAGTCTTCGGAACTATGCACTTGGCAAAGGTAGGACTATTGTTGCTCGATCCACACTCCTTTGCCAAAAGAATTTATAGAGGTCATCCTGATTCTTTGACGGTGCTGAAACGTCCGCTCATCCAAGTCTCTATAATTGATCTCGATTTCTATCTCACAAGGGTCATCTTTCCACGTTCTGTCAACGAGATTGGTAGAAAGACTGCCAAAGTTTGCCGAAATCTCCGTCCCGTTTTCAATAATCGGGATAGCAGATTGGAAGCAACTTTTCACATACTCTCGTTTAGTGTCGTCTCCATCGGCAATTATCTTCCTCTCAAAGTCACGGGAATTCAAGGGAGACAACTCTACATCTTTGGCGGGACGGTTCCCAGTGTTTCGGAGTACCAAATCCAACGCGAAATCATGATCTGTAATAGGTCTAACCCTTGCCGTCACTATAGGACGGTTGGCCTCGAACCAAGACTTGCGAGCAAAATAGAATGATACGGCAGAGACGAAGAGTGCTGCACTGCTTATGACGAATGCCAAGGCTTCAATATTCATACTTATCCTCTAGCTCCCTTTGCCAAGTGAATAATTCCCAAAGTCTTTTCCTCTCGTTCCCAGGCTCTGCCCTGAGCATGTCCCATATCTTTTTGCTGGACACCGTCGCGCCATTATGCCAATTGGCCCACCAATGGGAAGTACTGACCAAGCAGCGCCCCGCTGGGGCGCACTGTGAATAGCCACGGGTTTCAGAGCCTGTCGCAAAACCCGGAAAGACGTACCAATCGTGCCACGATCTGTGCATGGCGGAGCCATGCGTAGGGGCGCCGCATGCTGCGCCCTCTTAATTTCAATGTGTTACAAACTGTCCTCCGTGAAAGGCCTCATTTGGGTAGCACGATCAGTGTGCGAGATTGAGTTTTGCAACAGCCTCTTCAACCCGTGGAGAGCGACGCCCATCCAATTATCGCGAACGACCCCGAAGGGGTCGACCAATCATGATCCATTCGCGTCAGTCGCGGTTCATCAAATTCCACACCGGCTTCAATTAATGATGCGCCTCGTCGCATCATTGGTGGACCCCTTCAGGGTCCGGACCCGTTTATGGGGTTCCCCTTTACCGTGGGTTGAAACCCACGGCTATTCGTGGTCTGCCCCTTCGGGGCAGTTATTCCGCTTCACTCCCCGTTCTATCTCCTACGCCCTGTTGTTGTCCGCTGAATCGAGCCCCGCGTCGAAGTCAATGGGACACAAGCCCGGTGTCCAGCGACACACTTATGGGTAAAGATCAGGGCTCTGCCTGGGAATGCATACCGGGAGGCTCCGTCTCCCCTACTTGGGACCGGCGCCTCCGCGAACAAGGAGGACTTCTATAGGAATGCGCAATCAAGAGAGTGAGATCGGTTTCTTGGGTGCCACTGCCGGCTTGCCCAGCAGTGCTCTTTATCACTTGTTTGAACGCGCATTCGCATGAAAGTCCCGTGGGAAAAGCTACCCCTTTATGGGTCTACGTATGGGGTGGTTTGGAGGGGAGATGAGTCTCCCCTCCAAGTCCATGCGCAGCGTGCGCGCTCTTGGACTACCTCTGTCCGAGGCGAAGCCACGGACAACTGAACAACGGAAAAGACTTTCATGTTTCGTTGTGCCTGTGCTTCCAGGCATGTAAGTTGGTATGAATTGTCACGGCTCGCGTCCCCTGTATCAAAACATGTAGTCGATGAGGTCCTTGAGTTCCAGCAGTCGCTTTGCGCTCGTTTCCGAAATCTTCGATATTTCGAATCCTGCCACGCACTCACCATCGGACGGGTCTGTCTTGACCCATCGACAGACAGCCTCAAACGCGAACCGGTCCATCTCGAAAAACTCGTCCGCGCAAATCACGAGGGCACGGACCTGGCCCAACTTTGTTTCAAAGCCTTTTGTTCCCAACCCTTTTGGACTGATGTCACGAACTGTTCCTTGGTTTTTTGGATTCTTCTCGTCCTGCAAACGCAGGGGACACATCATGTCACTGCGGGTAAGTATCCGTATCCCTGATGTGTCTTCAGCATGCTGATCCTGCTCCGATCTCCCGTAGAACTGTCCCGGGTTCGCATTGGCGGCGTCCGAGAGTTGCCGGAGAATGAACTGAAGCCCCCGGGTCGAGAGTCTATATTTTTCCATGAGCTCGGCGGCGGCCATCCCCGCTCGCATGTCCGCAAGTACATCCAGGCCTTTGATTTTTCTTTTGTCCGCCATTATGCGTGATCCCCTGTCCAGTCCTGCCCCATGCCCACTGGTAAACCATGCTCAGGCTACCGCTTATGCGGTGGTTTCTTCACTGCACTTTCAGGTAAACAGAGCCTCTTCAGCGAAGACGGAATCCCCGGATATTCCGGATCAAGCCTTCAGCCTGGCTATCAATTCCACCTCAACCGGTGAATTGAGGGGCAGCATGCTTACGCCCACCGCGCTGCGCGCATGTTTTCCCGCGTCTCCAAAGATCTGTCCCAGCAGCTCCGACGCACCGTTAACCACTTTCGGTTGGTCGGTGAATCCCGGCGCGGAGGCTACGAATCCGGTGACCTTGACGATCCGCTCCACCTCGTCCAGACCGGTAATTACGCTGTTGAGCGCGGCCAGAGCGTTGAGACAACAGATACGTGCGGCCTGGTACGCGTCCTCAACCCCGATATCTTTACCCACTATCCCGGTATACTTCATCTCGCCGTTGACAATCGGGACCTGCCCTGCCGTGTACACCCACCTGCCGACCAGTACGGCCGGGACATAAGCTGCCACGGGCGACGGCGCCTCAGGAAGCTCGATTCCCAACTCTTCCAGGCGGGCTGAGATCCGACCGGCCTTTTCTTCGGTCTGCACTTCTTTCTCTGCCATTTCCGCCACCTTTCCAACAGTGACACCAAGTTGCGTTCAAAGCAGTACAGTGTACAGGTGAGGGACCGAGTCTCAAAATCCCCCCTAACCCCCCTTTTTCAAAGGGGGGGACCGGCACCACCCCCCTTTAGCAAAGGGGGGCAGGGGGGGATTTCTCCCTTCCGGACTTGAGCCATATGTTCCCTCTTTGAAAGCGCATTGGTATGGCACATGGTTACAGAAGAATCTGTTCGCAGTCAAATTCAAATGGATTTCGTTGATTCTTTTTGTTGGCGCGGTGAGCAGGCCAGGTATCCGCCGAAACGCTTCGATACCAACCATCACCCCTAATACCAATGCGCGTTCAAACAAGTGATAAAGACCACTGCTGGGCAAGCCGGCAGTGGCACCCAAGAAACCGATCTCACTCTCTTGATTGCGCATTGGTATAAGAAGGGACAACGAACCATGAAGATTGCGGCAAGGTCCCGGGGCTCGCGCGTACGGCGCGCCGCATGCTGCGCCCTCGTAATTCCAATACGTTACAAACTGTCCTCCGTGAAAGCCCCCATCTGGGTAGCACGATCCGTGTATGAAATTGAGTTTTGATACAGCCTCCCCGGAGCGGAGTCCGGGGCAGGCTCTATGTGTCTGCCCTCACCGTGGTCCCCCCGAAACTGAATGGTTACGCTCATGTCAGTTTTCGGATACCTCGAAAATCATCTTCTGTGCTAGTATTCGGAAATTACTTTTGGCAATCACTATAACCCCTTTGCGAGTGTGAGGATCATGAATCTTGAAGGAACCGTATTGAAGCCGAATTCCAACGTCGGCAGCGGGGGGGTTCACCGCTTTGTTCTTCCGGGCGGGAAAATCACGATCACCCGGATAACCACCTTTTGCCCTGATGAGATTGGGCCCGGCCCAACACACGTATATCTGATCGACAGCGATGCGCTGATCCTGCTGGACACGGGAATGCCCACCAATCTGGCCAAGGCGTTCTTTTATCATTGGCGCAGCCAGGCCATGCCGCCTGAGGTGGAAGAGCTTTTGCCCGGGCACGCGGAACAGGAACTGTTGGAGGGCGTGAATCTTGCCGGGTACGCTGTGTCGGATATCGACCTGATCGTGTTTTCCCACGGTCACCTGGATCACTTCCTTATGGCCGGTTCCATTTTGAGCAGGACCAAAGCCGGTGTCAGCGCGCACATCGAGGACACTCCGGGCATTTGTAATCCTTGGGGGATGCTCAACATGTGGATTTCCGGCCGAAGGAAGATGATTCCCACGGGCATGCCCCTGGTCTGGTCACCGGACCAGTCGGGCAACACCGACGCATTGTTGGGCCTCGATCCGGAATCAATGGGGCTGTCAGTGAAAGTCGATCAACCCATCTTAAGGGATGGTCCCATAAATATAGCCGGATCCCCTGTGAGGGGCATTGAAGTCAAACATATTCCAGGGCATTCACCCGGAAGCATCGGGCTGGCAGCCGGAGACAGGGCGGGGAAGGTGTTCATGTGCGGAGACGTGCTCCTGAATCCGATAACTCCGCATCCGGATGACCTTCTTGTTTACCTGAGAACCCTTGAGCAGCTTGGCGAACGCGAAGATATCGGCCTGACGCTGCCCGCTCACGGGCATTGGATCCGGGATCTCAAGGCCCGGGTCGCATTCCTCAAGGATCACCACCGCAACCGCCTCAAGTTGACATACGACGCATGTCACGATCCCCGCAGCGTCTGGGACATCGCGAGCATGGGCGGCTATTTCGATACATACGTGGATCCTAAACTGTTCAATTACCTTGCCGGCACAGAAGCTTTGGTGCACATGGAGCTTCTGAACATGGTCGGCGGACTACGTCGCACCCACATCAAGAACCAGGTGCACTACTTCGAGAATTCGAGGGAACCTTTTGACCAGGTCTATGGCAGGATAATGGAACTGGTTCAGGAAAACGGCGCGCGGCCGATTATGCGGTATTGACCGTTCCTCGGCACGGAAACGGCTTACGGGTCTGAAAAGGTGGCACATGATGGTTTACTTGGCCAAACGAATACTCCATGTTTCTGTTTTGGTGATCGGCCTGGGGAGTCTTTTGACTTCTATCAACTGGGATTTCATCGATTCCTACTCTCATGCGTATTCCAAGGACAGGAGCCATCAGACCGCTACTCGGGAACCTGCCACGATCCTGGTGCACAAACTCCCACGAGAAGCCAAGACAACCCTGAGACTCATCAAGCGGCGCGGACCATTTCCTTACAAAAAGGACGGCTCCACGTTCCACAACAGAGAAGGTCGTCTTCCCGCCCGCCCACGACATTATTACAAGGAATACACGGTAAGAACCCCAGGGAAACGGCATCGGGGCGCTCGCAGAATAGTCGTGGGTTCTCGTGGCGAATTCTACTACACGAAGGATCATTATAGGACGTTCAAGCTGATCAAGGAGTGAGCGGTGAAAAAGCTGTCGGAAATCATTGGAGATCCCGAAGCCTCAGGCGTGTATCTTTACGAAGACCCGCTCCGGCCTCAAGAACTTGAACGACCGATCAAAGGGCAGGGGCCGGCATTCTTCCACATCCGGGGCAAAGACATCAGAGATAAGGATCAGTTCTTGAGATCGTGCGCGGAAACTCTTCAGTTTCCCGACTATTTCGGCGCCAACTGGGATGCTCTTGAGGACTGCCTCACCGACATGTCGTGGAATGTTTCAGAGGGCTATGTCATTGTGTACGATCATTTCCACTTCTTGGCCGAGAATTCTCCCGGTGACTTCCACACGGCAGTGCAGATATTCCGAGAATCCGCCCGTTTCTGGCGCAAAGAAGGAAAGGCTTTCCTGGTCGTACTCCACGGCAAGGGAATAGAGGGACAGGATCTGCCGTCCGTCAAACACTAATACATCCTTTCGTAAGTTCCTTGCCATTGGTGAACGCGGCAAATCCGCTTGCTCCCTCTGCCCCCAGGCTGGGGTGAGGGTATTCATGAAACGGTCTCGGTTCCCGCGGTCTTGGAGATTGCTTCGCTTCGCTCGCAATGACATGTTGGGAAGGAAACCTCTGCCCCTCCAGAAACCGAATGGTTGCCAAGAATGTCGGGGTTAGCTTACAATCAGGCCGCAAAAACTTCATAGTAGCCGCACGGGACCTATTTCTGCTGCTGTGATCTGTCTGATACCAATGCGCAATCAAGAGAGTGAGATCGGTTTCTTGGGTGCCACTGCCGGCTTGCCCAGCAGTGCTCTTTATCACTTGTTTGAACGCGCATTGGTATGAGGAGGTTGAAGGTCGTGCCGTTCATTTCTTCATCCACCTATCGCCCGCCGAGGTTCTTGTCCAATCCCCATGTGCAGACCGTGTTCGCCTCAATGTTTCGCAAGGTATCGGGTGTCAGGTACAAGAGAGACAGGATCGACACTCCGGACGGTGATTTTCTGGATCTGGATTGGTCCGGAGTGGGCGCGGACAAGGTGGCGATTATCTTGCACGGGTTGGAAGGGAACTCCGAGCGGAGCTATGTAAAGGGAATGGTCAGAGCGCTCAACAATGACGGCTGGGACGCAGTGGCCATGAATTTCAGAGGATGCAGCGGCGAAATCAACAGAAAGCTCCGTTTTTACCACAGCGGGGAGACCGAGGACCTGGACACGGTTGTTTCCCATGTCATCGCTGAAAACAAATATTCAAGGCTCGCGCTCATCGGATTCAGCCTGGGCGGCAACGTGGTTTTGAAATACCTCGGGGAGCGAGGGAGCAAAGCGCATCCCGTCATAAGAAGGGGCGTGGCGATCTCCGCTCCGTGCGACTTGACAGCCGGCGCGAACAAAATGGCTGAGCCTGTCAATCGACTTTACATAATGCGATTTCTTCGCATGCTGCGCGAAAAGATACGGATGAAGATGGAGCTTATGCCCGAACGCATCAATGATGACGGTTACCGCACCATAAAGACATTCAAGGAATTCGATGACCTGTACACCGCGCCCATGCACGGATTCAAGGATGCGGCAGATTATTGGCAAAAGGCGTCTTCCAAGCCGTTCCTTCCGGAAATATCGGTCCCTACCCTTCTTGTGAACGCGGCCGATGATCCGTTCCTGGCTGAGCCGTGCTATCCGGTAGATGAGGCCAAAGCCAATTCCGCATTCTTCCTTGAGGTCCCGAAGTTCGGCGGACATGCGGGGTTTGTGGCATTCAACCGCGAAAAAGTGTACTGGTCGGAATCCAGAGCCATATCGTTCCTTAACACCTGATACAAATGGAGCGGCAACGTAATCCGGAACTGCTCCCCACCCGTCATTCCCGCGCACGCGCCAATCCGCAATTACTGTTGTTGCTCACGCTTCCGTCAAATGCGTCATTCTCGCGGACGCGGCAATCGGAACCCCTGTTCATCAACGGAAGACCTGAAGACGACCGTGATTCCGTCAGGTTGTCGGCCCGGAGTCCGGCGTCCTCTTCTTAATGATTGTGAACAAGTACAGGAGTCCTGGAATCCCCAGGATCAACCCCCAGAAAAAGAAGACTGCCCTGAACAAAAGTGTTGCCGCGACGGCTCTTGCCGTGTCGAGGCCGAAGATCATCGGTATTTTAATGGTTATCGCATCAAAGATGCCGAAGGAACCGGGAATGATCGGCACAAGATTGGCTAAATTGCCTAGAGCCGACGTGATCAGCACAGCGAAGGCCGATAAGGGCTCCCCGAGTGCATGGTAGATGCTGTAGAGCGCCCCTGCCAAAAACAGAGACGCAATCAAGAATAGCAATGTGAGCTTGAGCAGCAGAAGACGATGGCGGGTCAGCGCGTGCCAGGAATTCACGCTGTCGAAGACAACTCGCAGCATGCCGCCCCGTTTCCATTTCACCGGCGGTGGAAAAATGCTCAGATAGCAGAAAACCGCAAACAGGCAGGCCACCGACAGAATCAAGGCGGGATGAAAGAATCCATGTGTGAAGAACAGCAGTAACAGCCCGATTAGCGCCAGTCCTGTGTTCACAAGGGCCATCAACAGGCCCGTGCCTGCATAGATGACCGCAAAAGCGGTCAGATCCAATCCGTGGATCTTCTTGAGATAAACTGCAATTATCCCTGTCCCTCCCCTCATGGGCAACACGAGATTTCCCAGTACCATACTCATTGTGAGAGCCATGAGCCTCATGAATCCCAGTTTGAGTCCAAACTCATTCAGGAACAGCCGCAGCTGCAAAGCGCTGACGTACAAAGTTACCAATATAAGGAAGCCTGCGATCGAAAGATCAGGCAAGGAAACCGTGGACACAAAAACAAAATCGCTGCGATGCGAATAGACATAGTATCCGCAAAGGAGCAAAAATATTCCGACTACCGAATACCCCAAAACCGGGCCCCAGAAGGACACGTTTGTCAGCTCGGTCTTGTTATGGTTCGTCATTGTTTACTCGATGCGTTTTCTTACAAAATGCCCGTAGACCGAGGGAACTGCCGCCCGGGTGCCTAGTACAGCTCGGCGGAAATTCTCGTACGGTTTAATCCCCGACGTACTTCCGGCCCGTTCGTCACCTCGGCGAAAGCCGCGCTTTGCATGAATAGTGGTGCTTCAACAGTGGTTGTCCGTTACTATCGAGATTCCATCTTGTATCACAGCGGGACCGATATTCCCCCATCCTTTCTTATGCGCCAGAAATGCCAAACCATCATAAAGATCATGATCCCCGGCCACAGAATCACATGCCACACATAAATTCGGACTATCACGGCATCACCGACCGCTTCGGGCCCGAACAGCAGCGAGGCCGTCCAGGAGCCGACTATCGGGACGGTCAATACAAGGTTGCGCGCAATGGTCCACGCCCACAGGCTCCGCTCGTCCCAGACCAGTAGGTATCCGGTGAAGTCCACGAAAACCGTGCCGACCAGGAGCGTCAGCCCTATGACCCAGTTCAAATGTCTCGGATTGGCAAAGGAATCTGTGAGGAAGACCCTGAGCATGTGCAGAACCACCAAGACGACCATGGCCTGCCCGCACCAATAATGAAGATTTCGAATGAAAAAGCCGTACGGAACAATATGAGTGATGTCCTGTATGGAAACATACGCCCCGCCCCGGGTGGGAATATAATGGAGCATCAGCAGAGCGCCGGTGACCAACTCGATCAGGAACATCCAAACAGCCAACCCCCCCAGACACCATGTGAAGCTCACTCGCGCGGAAGATTCGGGAACAAAACGGGGGTGAAGGTGAAACACCAGTGATTTGAGAGATCCCTTGGACATATGATACGGACTCCATGCAGCGCGCCGTACGCGCGGGACCCGGTGCCTTTCCGACATTTTCATACAAAGACCCCGTGGAAGAACCACCCCTATCCGGGTCTACGCGCCATATCGGGACTGTCCCGGATTACAGGACAGGCGCGTTTGTAGGTTGTTTCTCCACCAGGCGGAGCTTGGCGGCTTTGCCCGGGCTGAAGAACAAGCGGACCAGAGGCCTCGTGGCCGGCCCCCGGAGAGCCTTTCCCTCCGCGTCAAACTCGCTCCCATGACAGGGACAACGGAAGACGCGGCGTTGAGCATCCCATTGGGGACAACATCCAAGATGGGTGCAGCGGTCGTCAAACGCTATGACTCTGTTGTCCGCCTCACGCCTCAGTATCCAGGCCCCCGCATCCGGAAAATGTCTTGGAAGTCCAGGCTCGATGCTGCGGACCACGTCTCGGTCCAAGTCCTTTCTTTCTCTTTTGGCGGTCTCAAAGACGGCGAACCGACCCAGACCCCACGTCAGCAGCACTGCCGTCACACCGGCAAGCCACAGCCCGACCGTTGAAAGAAAAGATCGTCTGTCTTCTGACGTAGATTGGGGCAATACAAACGTCTCTAAGGTTCCATGCGCGGAACAAAATAGATCCGCCCACCCTGTCGAGGGCGGGCGGGTCCCGGAAAATCTGCAATTACCAAGGTCATTGACTTGCGAGCAGGCCGACTGACCTTAGCCACAGAGAACACAGAGGGCACAGAGAAACCATGACTTGCGAGCCGGCCGACTGGTCGTCGTCTCGACTCCGCGCCTCACGCGTCAGACCTCCTCTTGTGCCGTGGAAAAGCCGTTAGCAACCCTCCTCGGGTGGGGGCGGCGGTTTGGGCTTGTCCTTTTTCTTGTCCCCGGCAGGGGGCTTTGTGTCAGCTGCTTTCTTGTCCCCAGCGGGGGGCTTTGTGTCGGCTGCTTTCTTGTCCGCGGCCGCGGGTTTTGTGTCGGACCCTGTAGCCATTCCCACGGTAACCGTGGCTGCCGTGAAAGCCACCGCAGTGGCCAAGACTACCAGCAAAATCATGATTCTTTTCATATGTCATGCCTCCTTCGTGATGATGAGGACGATCACATATTTGACCAGTTAGCTTTTCCAGTCAAGTGGTTTACTTGTCGTACGGGGCCCATTTTTCACCGAGCCTCGCCAGATAGAAGGTCACAAAGGCCATTGCTACAATTATCAGCCCCATCAGTTCCTTCGAGATGCCGAAGACCTGCCAGAGGGTGATCTTGCCGAGATCGGAACTCTTGTAGAAAGCGCCCCAAATGTCAAACCCGGCCGCAAAGATCCAGATTCCGATGAATAGACCAAGGATAAATACAATACTGTCCAGTTTTCCTGAGGTGGTGCCCACCACCGCTGTTCCCGGTCAATAGCCTCCCATGACAAATCCGACGCCGAAGAAGAGGCCTCCCACCAGATGAGGCCACAGATAGGTTTTCAGCAGCGACCAGCTTAAAAGTAGCGAGTAATCGAACAGACCGACCCAGGAGAGCACGATCAGGCCCACCAACGCGGTCGCAATTGCCGCGAACATCACCCTCAATACTCGCATATCGCGAAAATAGAATATGTTTGTAAGGTTCCTGGAATCCCCGAATCCCGCACGCTCCAGGATAAAGCCGAAAAAGAACCCTACGCCCGCAGCAAACCAAAGGCTATTGGCCTGCACGAACGCGGAAGTGGCATAAAGGGGACCTGTCATGACCATTCCCTCCTTACGAATATCGCGGCCATGAACGCTGCTGCGAACGTAGCCATCATGAACACCCAGCTGCCCACAACCATGGTGGCTCCGCCGTTGAGCGCCTGTCCGCTCGTGCAACCAAGAGCAAGTCGAGTGCCTATACCAGCGAGTATTCCGCCAACCAGGGCCAATGAGAGTCGAAGACCGACTCCCGCGGTGGGACCGCGTCCTACTCCAGGCCTGAACCGCCGCGCGGTCAGCACCGCCACCAGGCCGCCGATAAACATACCGACCACCTCGATGACCATCCAGTTGACAAAAGGATGCTTCTTGCCGGGCTTGTAATAGCCTTTGAACAGGCCGTTGTTCTCTGTCCACTCGGGCGACACACTGTGGGCCACTACCGCAACTGTCCGCGCGACCGGGCCGGATGATCCCACGCCCGTCCCCATAATGTAGAAGGTCACCACCAGCAGTAAACCCAGGGCAACACCCGCTACATACGGATTCCAGTAGCCCTTGGCATAATCCGGTTTATCCATAAGCTCGCTTCCCCTTTCCTTTTTCTGAGTTGGGACCTCCTGATTTCCAGGCGATCCATCTTTGAGTCGTTCCGCGATTCATCTTCTGAACCGATTGCTCGCATCCGACGGTTCAGCAGTTCATTTCCGGTCAGCAATGGATCCTGGAATTGCTTGGCCGGCGCTGATTCTGCAATCAACCCTGGACCGCCTTTTTATAATACTATATTTAGATTAGTATATTTAGATTGTCAAGACCTAATTTGCGGAAGTCTCCCGAAGATTTCAGCCGAAGGAGAACCAGAATTGTACGGTTGGTTCCCGGACTCTGCCCGGACATCTGTTCAGCAGCGACCAATCGAGAAAAAGAGAGGGCCGCCACTGTGCGAACCGCTTTCTACTTGGTCAACTGTCCGTCCTATGGCGTGGCAAGGGAGGCGGAGCCTCCCGATAGGCGTTCCCCGGCTGGAGCCTGGGAACGAGAAGAACCCATCTGCGAGGTACGATCTATTTCCACAAGAAGTTTCCCCATTTTCACTTGTGAACCCGCGTAAACCATCAGACGAATTTGCCCGGGTTGAGTATACCTTTCGGGTCGAGACTCTTCTTGATGTCTTTCGTGACTTGCATGGCCACCTGGTCCAGTTGCAAGGGAAGCAGCTGGGCCTTGGAGATCCCGATGCCGTGCTCTCCGCTCAGAGTTCCACCAAGCGCGACGGCCTCACGATAGATTTCCTTTCTGGCCGCGGCTACACGTCGGGATTCGTGTTCGTCACGGTTATCGAAAACCATTAGGGGGTGCAGATTGCCGTCACCCGCGTGAGCAACCACTCCGATCTGAACTCCGTGTCGTTGCGCGCTCTCTCTGACCTTTCGAATCATGGCCGGCAGCTTGGAGACCGGAACAGTGGCATCCTCCATCAACACAGTGGGCCTCAGACGGGCCATTACGGAGAATGCGGTTCTACGAGCGGTCCATAGCTTTTCCGCCTCCTCATTGCTGTTCGCGGTGATAACCCTTAAGGCGTTGTCGGCCATAAGTACCTTCTCGATACCGCGCACCTGGTCACCGAGGCTTCCCGGTTCTCCGTCCACTTCCACAAGGAGCATGCCTTCAGCGTCATCAGGAAGGCCCAAATGTGAAGCAGCTTCAACCGCAGAGATCACCACGTCGTCCATCAGTTCCAGCGCTGACGGAACGATCCCCGCGGCCATTATGTCTGCAACGGCTTTCCCACTGTCTTCCAATTTCGGAAAGTCCGCTCGAAGCGTCCTGGTTGCCGCGGGTTTCGGCACAAGACGAACCGAGATTTCAGTGACAATTCCCAGAGTGCCTTCGGAGCCGCAGAAAAGATGGGTTAGATCGTACGCGGCGCCATTGCAGTTACCCGTTGCCCCGGTTTCGAGCACATCTCCGTTGGCCGGCACTACGGTCAGAGCCTCCAGGTAGTCTCGGGTGACGCCGTACTTGACCGTCTTGGGTCCTCCTGAATTGGTGGCCACATTCCCGCCCATGGTTGACACCATCCAGGAGGCTGGATCAGGGGGATAGAGCAGTCCGAGTTTGGAAGCGGCCCGAAAAAAGTCGTGGTTGATGACCCCCGGCTGAAGGGTTGCCTTGAGATTGACCGGGTCTATGGAAAGTATGCGGTTCATCCGGCCGAACGCCAGTACGATCCCTCCGCTGAGGGGTACGGATTCGCCCGCGAGATTGGTCCCCGCGCCGCGCGGCGTGACCGGGATGCTCTCACGGTCGGCCACCTTCATAATGGCCGAAACCTCCTCGGTCGAGCCCGGAAAGAGAACGATTTCAGGTCTATGTTCCCTGGTGTACGCGTCGTAAGAGTAGGCCACCAGATCCTCCGGCCGATCCGTGGTTCTCCTCGGTCCGACTATTGCTCGAAGCTCACTCTTTATGCGGTCATCCATGTGATACCACACTTACAGGCCTGAAATCACAGGCACAACGAACTATGAAAGTCTTTTCCGTTGTTCACTGGTCCGTAGCTTCGCCTCGGACAGGGTACTCGAAGAGCGCGCACCATGCGCATGGACTTGGAGGGGAGGCCCTAGCCGGGCAGGCATTTGAACGTCATGCTGCCGACAGCTATCATGTCACGTAAGCTATCCGGGACCCGCTCAATCGCCCCACGCTTACTGCGCGACCCTCCAAACCACCCCAAACGGTGACCCGATCGCTGTGCTCAAGAAAAGGGGGGACTTTTCTATGAAAATTCCCTTCTTGTAATTCCGTGTCTTCTATGAGGGCGACCACCGGTCGCCCCTACCCCCGGGACCCGACGCGATACGGACATTTTCATGCTGGGTTGTACCCCTCCGGGCATGGGTATTTGTAGGATTCACAAGGCCCGAATTCAGGCTTGGTCATCCGGATACAAGGTCTCCATCACCTCGGTCAAGTCGAGATTCTTCAAGTGGTCCGGGTCCGGTTTGCCGGTTTCAAAGTCCCATTTGGCTGCATCATAGAACGTCTTGGCCAGTACATCCGGGTCCATGGTGGTACCCTTGAGTGGGCCGGCCTGCAATGGTGGATCTCCTGTTATCCTGGAATGAGGCCTGAAATCTTTGACCGGGTTGAGGCCCTCTCTGACGTTGAAAGCGTGCCTCAACTGCTGGATACGCTCGCCGATATGGAGGTACTCGTCATTTGAGAGGTTCCAGCCCGTGGCCGCGTTCATCCACTCATTGATGGGAATATTCCCACCCACCTGGGTGCCGAAGAAGCAAACGCCTGCGCAGTCCGTGAGCATCTTGTAGAATGTCCCTACCGCGATTCCATCTCCCTGGGATGGGTAATCATGACGCTTCTTCCTTGTTGCGAAAGCCGGAGGTGTTTTTGCTCTGCTGAACGTCTTTTCAATGCTCTGAAGTTCAAGGGTCCCGGTGCCGGTATTGGTGTGCCTGCCCGGATTGGGGTCACAGATGTAGGCCGTCGCAAAGCCCGGATCAAACTTGGGATCGTGCATGGGCGCCTCGATGCCTCCGCAATGGACCGCGAACTTCTCTGATCCCTTGCCGATCTTTTGGGCCGCGATCTTGACGCCGTCGGCCAGCGTATCTCCGATCCCCTCACGGTTTACGATCATCTCGGTGAGTTTCACCATGGCTTCGGATTTTCCCCAGCCCAGTTCCAATCCACCCGTATCGGACTTGTCCAGGATACCATTCTCGAAGCATTCCACCGCGAACGCCACCACCGCGCCGCACGAAATGGTGTCCAGCCCGCCTCTGTTGCACATGTCGTTGAGCTTGAATATTGAATGGATGTCGTCGTTGAGCGCCAGGTGCCCAAAGGCTGTGATGGTTTCATATTCGGGCTTGTGGCTCTTGTCGATCTTGTACGGACCGTCCGTGACCTTGATCTCTCCGCCGCATTTCACGGGACACGCGTAGCAGCCGTACTTCTTGGTCACTCTCTCATTTATGGGCCTGCCCGCGATCTTAAGATAGCGGTTGCGCGGGAAATCCGGACGAGCCACTCCGGCCCAATTCTTTATTGGAGTGTCGCCGGTTTCGGTGCAAAGACTGACAAAACCGGGGGTACCGTACTTTTTTAGAAGCAGCCGAAAAGCAAGGCTGGGCTGTCGAGTAAAGAATGGTTTTCCGGTCATGTAACCGAGCACTGTTCCCACATTGTCCCCGAGGACCTTCTGGCCCGCGTCCATTGCCTTGAGCTTTTTTTGGAATCCTTGGGTCAGTTCCTTGAGAGTTTCAAGCCGGGACACGCCGATGCGCAGTTTCCCTTTGGCTACCACTGCCTTGAGCTTCTTGGAACCCATGACGCCGCCCAAGCCGCCCCGTCCCGCGTACCGTCCAAAGTCGGTGCATATTCCGGCTATGAAACTACACTTTTCGCCAGCCGGCCCGATACACGCCACCTGAGCGCCCTTGCCGTAGCGTTCCTTGAGTTCTTCCTCGGTCTCAGTCGTGTCCTTGCCCCACAGAGCGGACGCGTCCCTGAGTTCCGCGACCTTTTCATCCATGTACAGGTAGACCGGCGCCGCGCTTGCTCCCTGGAAGAAGACCGCGTCAACCCCGCACCTCTTGAGGAAAGGGGAAAAGAAGCCGCCGCAGTTGGAGTCGCCCCATCCTCCTGTTGCCGGTGACTTGCCCACTACCGTGAAGCGGCCCGTGAACACGGTATCTGTCCCGGTGAGCAGGCCGGTGGTGAACCCGAGTATGTTGTCGGGCCCCATGGGATCGACGCCGGGTTTCATTCGATCCCACAGAATCTTGGCGCCGAGCCCTATTCCACTGAGGTACTTCTTGTAGAAATCCTCTCCAAGATCCTCGAATTCGATCTTGCCCGAAGTCAGATCAACGTTGCAGATCCTTCCAACGAATCCCTGTCCTACAGTCTCGCCTTTCTTTGCGCTCATTTAGGTGTCCTCCGTAAGGTCTTCGATAGTCAAACCCGTGAATCCCGGATGCCGACGTGAGCAATCTCCGGGTCGATACGCATATCACCGCGCCGAGGATTCAGATCCGGACCTCACATCCGAGCCCCAAGTGGGCGGACCAGCCTTGCCACAAAGGTTCTGAAGTCCCGCGGCGACTCAATCTCCATTTCCCGGGGCGTTCTCATCTCCTGACACTTCTAGCAGAGATGCGTCACAAGGGCAATTCCGAGATCTTCCGCCGCGCGCGCGTTCAGACGAAATCAACCTTATGGAAGCAGCGCCCGGGGAATCCATTCCGGGTGGCTGGACATCACCCTTTTGGGGCCGGCGCTTCCGTGAAGATGTGAATTGACATCAACGTGGCCGGGTAGTATGTTGGTGGTATGAAAGTCAAGACTTCCGTCACACTGTCCGAGGGTCTCCTGGCTGACATCGATCTCCATGGCGCGGAGTTCCGAAGCAGATCAGAGTTTCTCGAAGCGGCAGCGCGTGCGTTCCTTGCACACTTGGCGAGAGCGGAAGCGGACCGGCGGGACTTGGAAATCATAGAACGTCGCGCCGACGCGCTCAACGCTGAAGCGGAAGATGTGCTCACGTACCAGGCGCCCCAATGAAATGGATTACCCGAGCGGAATGGGCTACCCTAAGCCAAGAACTGACACGTCATAGCCGTGTCAGTCGCCTCGCCCAGCCGATGGAAATCAGACAGAGAGCAAGACCGCTGTCCAGCCTGAGCTGTAGCCCCTATGGGCAAGTGGCGACTTGGTCTTCCACCGCTCTTCACCCTTTGAACACACCCCAATCTTATAAGGCTTTTGGCGAAACGGTATGAGACGCGGGGAACTGTACAGAGTGAAGCGTCCGTCGCAGCGTGATCCTCGCAAATTTCGCTCATTTGTTGTGGTCAGCCGCGACGTACTCATCGATTCACGGTTCTCCACCGTGATCTGTGCCCCGATCTACACAGCCTACGACGGCCTTTCAACCCAGGTCCCTGTTGGAACTGAGGAGGGGCTGAAGCACGATTGCAGCATCCATTGCGACGAACTGGTGAGCCTACGGAAGTCCATGTTGACCCACTACATCGGCAGGCTCTCATCCCGGAAGCTACGTTTGCTCCAGAAAGCCCTCAAGATAGCCCTGCAAATTCATGATTACTGAAAAATATGCCTGGGAATCCATCCCGGGCGCCGCGGCCTCCGCCATATTCATGCCGGCGTCTCCACGAAGATGTTATACCAATGCGCAATCAAGAGAGTGAGTTCCGGTTTCCTGGGGTACGGGGGTCAGGTCTTGTATCTTGATCCGATTCATGGTCGGGAAAGGAATAGGTCAAGAAGCAAGACCTGACCCCGGTCCGCCCCGGTCCGGGTAATCTGGGCATGAATCAACCGTACATCTGTCCCTGTTCAGTAGTAATTGAGAATTTTAAGAGCGTCCCCCCTCCCCATCATCGGCGTTTCCTGAATCTGTGGGAACCATCGTTCATGGGTTTTCCGGGTTCACCGACAACTTTGAGGGAAAACCTGACCTCGGAAAGAGAGTTTTGGGTAGTCCCTTGTGATAATCCGCGCTCTGAAGCCTATTCCCTGAAATCCCTATCCGCGCGTGGGTTAGCACTTCAGGTGGTTTAGTTGCCCCAAAAGTAACTCTTTATTCTGCTTGACTTTTCTGGGAATATGGCAAACACTTAGCTTTGATAGGTATTTCCCTATTTGAAAACAGTTCACAGGGAAATCTCCGCAAAATGAGATTCTGGTTTGAGGCACGAACCACGATTTGAGCCTGACCCCTGCAATCTCCCCAAAGCAGTCGGGTCAGACAGGCCGCAGGGTTGCAAGAATCTTGAGCGTCACTGAAGGTTCGTTGCCCGAGAATGGGAAGGTTGCTTTGTTACAGGCAATAGCTGTTGGCCAATTCACTTATTTGCCGACCATATGACACACCGCGGTTGTCTGCCGCGTGGCGAGCTTTGCCATGAAAAGCTTGAATATGTTTACAAGCTGGGTTGTATTTCTTTTCTCCAGCGCTGTCGCCAGCCTCCTTTTCGAGGGTTCTCAGCGAACCTATTCGTGCAGCGTCAGGGCGCTCGGCACTTCCTGACGGTGGACGGATGCTGTCAGGCATGCGGAGACACGGCCAGCTCGTGTGCCGACTGCCGGTAGCCCGTGCCATAGCTCAGATATCTGGTGAAGCTCCGGCATGAAAGAGCCGTGAGAACAGTTGTGCCGTGACATGAGGAAGAATGAAAGAATTGACTTCGTTTCAGGAGGGTGCAAATGTATGCAATAATGGGTTATTATCTGGGCAAGTTCTTGCTCTATCTAGTTCTCTTGTTCCCATGTGTGGTGGGGCTGATCTTAGTGCTGGGAGCCCTTTTCCTCCTCCATAGAGGGACGATAGCCCTCACCGCCACAAAAGATCATTCGCCTAGCGAAGCTCTAGTCGCAGAGGTAAAGGAGCTTTTCAAAATCAGGATAGGCAACCCCGTTGTAGCCATTTTCGTCATAGGCCTGCTCTTCGTAATCGCTCCTTTGGTTTTCTTGGCGACGGTCGAGCTGCGCCCAGTCCTTCAAATCAAAGGCAAGGTGACTGGAGGCGTGCCAGAAATTGGAATGAAGATGGTGCGTGAGTTAGACGTATATGGCCATCCGGAGAATGGACAATTTTCTGTGACTCAGGAACTCGATTCGGCGGTCCTGAACATAGAGTTTTTTTCAGCCGGTTTTAGTCCTGTTAAAAGGAACTATTCGCCTTCTGTTCCAAGAGCTGGCGTTCTGGACGTGGGAGCACTGGATTTTACCGGGAGGCCTCCCATCGCGGAGCCCCACGGCAAAGCGTTCAGACGCAAACCAGCGAACGAGACACTGGGCACTTCACATGGTGAGAGGTGAAACATGGCAAGACATTCAGGCCTGTTGGGAATAGTTGTTCTGGTTGGGTTGGTCCTCCTGGCGTCATCGTATGCTTATGCAGCGTCAGGAGCCATTGTAGGGAAGGTGCGGGATGGTCAAGAAAGACCGATTCCAGGGTTGAGTGTATATGTGGTGGTCGGCCAAGTCCGGATGGGACCAGCAATCACGCAAGACGACGGCAAGTTTTTTTTCGCCAATGTACCGACCAATATTACTGGATATAACTTGCAAGTATTTTGGGGGAAAAAATTGAAGTTCCAGGGGTGGGTTCCATACATGGGAGGGATTGCAGATGCGGGGACAATAGTTTTGAAGTGATATCCTGCTGTTTGGCTTGTGTTTGGATCCGGACCGAGAACGGGGCATGAAATATCGCAGGACATGTTGTTCTAGTCACTTCAGTTACTTATCGTCAAATCATGTGCTTTTTGCGGATGGACGCTCGACCTCCCGTACCCGGACCACAGAACATCGTCATGGATGTGCCCGAAAGGCCTTCTGTAGAGAAGGCCTTTCGATGCGTACACACTGGAAAAAGATGCCTGGGCGCGAACCAGCGAAAACAGCAATCAATCCCCTCGGCTCGCACAACATTGTCCAGTCATGAGCTGCACGTTGCCTCGTGCGGTCTCCGAACTGGCGTTTGCGCCGGGACGTGTGGACGGCACTTTCTGCAATAAGCGCCCACCGTCCCCCACATTGTTCCCTTTTCTGTCTTCGCTGCGCCTCTCTTCCCCTACGCGAGTCTCCCGGCGACCAGTTCGGTGATATCCATTACTTTGATTTTGCCTTTTTTCTCTCTTCGGGCTCTGGCCGCGGCCTGGTTGAAGGTCTGTTTGCACGAGGGGCACGCGGAGACTATGGCATCCGCGCCCAGGTCGATGGCCGCGGTGAGTCGCTTTAGACCGATATCTGAGGCCATTTCATTGTCAAAGCCTTTCATTCCACCGCCCCCGCCGCAGCACTTGGCCTGGAGTCGATTCTGAGGGAATTCCAGGAGTTCCACACCGGGCAAAGCGTTGATCACGTTTCTGGGCGGATCGAATATCCCCATGTGGCGGCCTATGTCGCACGGGTCATGATAAGCCACCTTGAGCGGTTTCGCATCATCGGTGAAACTGAGTTTCTTGTCCTGGATGAGCTTTTCCATGAGCTCCACCATGTGAAGGGTTTCATATCCGTTTGAGCCTCCGTATTGGGCGTACAGATCACGGAAGGTCTTGAGGCAACCCGCGCATGAGGTGATAAGCTCTTTGGGGCTGTACTTGGATATGCGCTCGTTGTACATCTCCATGGTCTTCTTGAATGTGGGCATGTCTCCCACAAGATAGGCCAGGTATCCGCAGCAGGATTCATCTTCCCCGAGTGCGCCGTAGTTTACTCCGGCCTTGTCCAGGATCTTCATGGTCGCGGGTATTGTCTTGACATCCTGGAAGCTTGTGACGCACCCCAGGTGGAGTATTGCGTCGGTCTCCCCCGGCACGGCCTTCTTGTATTCCGCTGGATAGGAATCCACGCGCTTTTCTTGAGCGGCCAGCAAGGGATTACAAGCGTCGATCATGGACGCGAGCGCGGTCTTGAAAATATCCGGCAGGAAGCCCTTTTCCACCAGTCTTTCCCTGGCAGCGCGGATCACGTCGGATACCTCCACCGCGGCAGGGCACACGTACTTGCAGTTGAGGCAGAGCATACACTGATAGAGGCGCTTGGCCAGATCTTCCGAAGGCTCCAGATTCCCCATGAGCATGTTGTGGGCAATGATGATCCGTCCCCTGGCGTTGAGCGACTCAAGGGTACTCTCGCCGAATGTGGGGCAGCCGGCCCGGCAAAAACCGCACTGGATGCACTTGATGATTTCGTGGTCCACCTTCTCGGAAAAATGTTGAATCGTGTCGGGCGCGCTCAGGTATTTTTCAAAGGTGTTCTCATGGTATATGTCGCGGACCGAATCATCGAATCCCATCTTCCCCGGATTCAGGATGTTGTTGGGATCCAGGGTCTTCTTGATGTCCTTCATGACATTGAGGCCTTCACCCAGCTGTTGTCCTATGTACGGGGACTTGGCCATTCCCACTCCGTGTTCCGCGGACATGGTGCCTCCGAAGCGCGTGGTCATGTCGACGAATTCAAGGGCAATTGATTTGACCTTTTTCCATTCTTCGGCATCCGTGGGATTCATTATAAAGGTCGCGTGCAGATTGCCGTCTCCTATGTGTCCGAAGGTGGCTATGGGGAAGCCGAACTTGTCGCCGACCCGCTGGATTTCCACAATCGCGGCCGGAATCTTGCTGATCGGCACTCCGAAGTCCTCCATGAGCGGCACCAGCCGGTACGATGGCTTCAGTCGGCTCATGGCCGGGACCAGCCCGCCCCGTGCGGCAAACAGCTTGGCGCGCTCCACCGGATCATCGGACCAGGTGTTTTCGATTCCGCCCACCTCCGCGCACATCTCGTCGATTCTCTTTATCTCCTCCTGTACGGCGCTCTTAGCGCCGTCAAGGGCCATGAAGAGTTGGCAATTTATCTCTTTGGGGATATCCATCTTCAGCGCTTCCCGGCACACTTCAAGACAGACATTGTCGAGGATCTCGCAGGTGGCCATTTCCAGACCTGAGGAAAAGATCTTTTCCACGGCCTTGCCCGCGGTTTCCACGTCCGGGAATGACGCCTTGGCAAAAGCCTCGTACGGGGGCATGGGTAGTATTTTGAGGATGGCCTCGGTGATGATTCCGAGCGTGCCCTCAGAACTTGTCATAAGCTGAGTCAAATCGTAACCGGATGAACTCTTGGGAGCTATGGAACCGGTATTGATGACTCTTCCGTCCGCGAGGACCACAGTGAGGCCTTTGACGTAGTCTTTGGTGGTTCCGTACTTGGCCGCGCGCACCCCACTGGCGTTTGTGGCGATCATCCCACCGATAGTGGCTATGGGAGCGCTGCCCGGGTCCGGCGGAAAGAAATGGCTGGGGGCCAGTGCCGCGTTCAACGCGTTGCAGATCACTCCGGGTTCCACGATCACATAACCGTCGGGCCTGTTGATTTCCTTTACAGCGGTCATCCTGGTGAAATCGATGATCACGCCCCCCTTGGGCGCCAGGACCGCGCCGGTAACCGAGGATCCGGTGCCCCTGGCTATAACCGGGACCTTCTCGGAGTTTGCAAGGGCCACGATCTTACTCACCTGATCCGTATCCGATGCAAACACAACCGCGTCGGGTGTTCCTTCGTGAATGGACATGTCTCTGGAATAAGCCAGACAATCCACGCGCGACACCGTGACATTGTCTTCTCCCACTATTTCAGCCAGCTTCTTCATCAAATCCATATCTACCTCCTCATGGGCGCGGATATCTACAGGGATGATTGCGACTCACGTACAGATAACGCCTGTTTGTTTTTGATGGGATTCGAGATCTTAAATGGGGGGTCGTTCATGATTCTGAACCCATTGAAGTACATGATAGCGCAGTACGGTGAACAAATCAATTCCACGGAACAGCGAAAGAATGGTCCTTCAATTACGCGGTAGGAACTCGAGCAGATCCGATGATTTGAGAAGCTGACGGCAGTGGGTCTTTGTAGGGGCGACGCATGCGTCGCCCTCTTGGATGCCCGGTCAGTGACGGAATTCGGTGGACTTGGCGCGGCATCCATTTTCGTACAAGAATCCTCTTTGTTTACGAACGTGCCGGCCTCCGGAAGGGGAGGCGGAGCCTCCCGGTGTGCATTCCCAGGCTCTGCCTGGGAACGAGAGGAACCTTATCATCGAGCCTGTCATTGTGAGGAGTGAAACGACGAAGCAATCCCCATGTTTATCACGCAGGAGATTGCTTCGCTGCGCTCGCAATGACATCTTTCCGCAGCCCCCCGAATGACGTGTGCTGCGCAAATTTGTTCTGCACCGGTTATCCGGAAGACCCTCACCCCAGCCCGCTCCCAGAGAGAGCTTACACTCGGACACACGTGACACCGCGGGCGCCGCTCGCATTCTGTCGTCCCTCCGGGACTCTCAGACAGGGTTGGAGTGGATTGAGGAACCCGGCGCTGAAGAGGCTGTTGCAAAACTCAATCTCGCACACTGATCGTGCTACCCAAATGAGGCCTTTCACGGAGGACAGTTTGTAACACATTGAAATTAAGAGGGCGCAGCATGCGGCGCCCCTACGCATGGCTCCGCCATGCACAGATCGTGGCACGATTGGTACGTCTTTCCGGGTTTTGCGACAGGCTCTGAAGCACCGGGCTACTTTCTAGTGTCCCTACGGGACACCTCTTCATGCCCCATCGGGGCATCTGACAGTAGCCCGGTCATTTATGGCCGGGTAAGAGAACCCACCATGATTTCCCTTCCTTAAGTCCCGGAAGGACGACTGACTCTCCCTTCTACACCACCCACGGTGTCACGTGTGGATAAGAGTAAGCTCCCATAGGGAGAGGGGGCAAGAACAGTCCCCTCTCCCCCATTTTGGGGGAGAGGGTTAGGGAGAGGGGGTCTTCACACTTCGCTACTCCCGCACTCCAGTGCTCGATTCGCAAATCATCCTCCATTCCCACAGTACGTGACAGAAAAGCGAGGCACACAAAATCTGATTTTCACGAGCGGTCCGGAAGGAGGCGATGGTCGCGGAATTTGCCCTTTGTCCCCTGCTGAGGCAACCGAATGGACTTTCGGGGGATACCACCGGGCCGTCGGCTTTGGAATCCGGAAAGCACAGATTTCCGAGCCGAAAGGCGTGGTTACACGGTGGGGTGTCACGCTCGGTCTGTTCACTATAGCGAACAATGATCCCTGCGTTTCGGGGCCATGATTTCCGACCACCGGTCTCAAAAAAAGGAGATCCAAAGCAACAGCTCTGACGGGCGAGTTTTTTTGCGCGTTAGAACGGTGGTATGATCCGCGCTTTTGATGTATCTTGTCCGGTGTTAGAACTTTTTTTTCGCGCTCGAACGGTAGTTCTTCAAAAAGGAGCCG